>VYKZ01000027.1_pt1 | contig 89884 bp, 83 predicted proteins | sample 5114421 | NCBI WGS metagenome assembly VYKZ01 (sample SAMN12291788, study PRJNA351875) | freshwater metagenome | isolation source: freshwater lake | place: USA: Michigan, Gull Lake | collected 2013-08-08 | reverse complement strand
GCGTTGGATTCGTTGGGGGAATCCGGGCGAGTTTGGATGATTGGGAAGAATAGCTCGCTCAAATCCTCCCCCCTTGGGGGAGGTGGCACGGAGCGAAGCGGAGTGACGGAGGGGGAAGGGCCCGGACTCGGCGTGCGCGGCTGGCCCCCTCCACCGCTTCGCGGTCCCCCTCCCCCAGGGGGGGGAGGATTTTGGGGAGCGCAGCGACGACCGGGTGGGGTCTGTACGTGCGGAGTGCGATGTCCCTTTCGCACCCCACCCTGACCGCTTCGCGGTCTTCCCTCCCCATAAAGGGGAGGGAGAGGGGCTTGCCTCTCTCTCGGAGCACGGAATGATAAAAGCCGAGGGCAGCGAAGACCGCCCCCACCCTGACCGCTTCGCGGTCTTCCTCCTCGGCTCGCATGCGAGCCATCGTCGACCCCATGAAGGGGAGGGAGAGGATCAGCCCCGCGCCTTCTTGCCCTTGAAGGTCTTCGGGCCAGGCTTGGGCTTGCCGGTCCAGGGGCGGTCGCCGGCGGCGGAGGCGGGCTTGGGGGTCCAGGGCTTTTTGGCGGACTTGGACTTGTCGACCCAGGGCTTCTTGCCCTCGGGCGGCGGACTGTCCTTGGTGCGCTTGACCCATTTGGGCTTTTCGTCCGGCGATGCCGGCGCTGCGGCGGCCTCGGTCGGGCGGGGCGTCCAGGGCTTCTTCGGCGGTCCTCCCTCGGCGCGGGGCGGGCGCGGGGCGCGAGCGGGGCGGTCGCCGTCGTCGTGACGCGGCTTGTCGAAGCGGCGCAGCGACTTCTCGCCCGGGCCGGGGGCGACGGCGTCAGAGACAGTGACCCCGTCCTCGGTCGCGGCGGCGATGGCGGCCCGGAACTTGGCCTCGGCGGACCGGGTGATCTCGAACTTGGTCTCACGCTCGAAAATCTTGATGGAGCCGACGTCGGGCTTGGTCACGTGACCCAAGCGGCAGATGGTCGGCAGCAGCCACTTGGGATCGGCGTTCTTGTCGCGACCGATGTTGATACGGAACCAGACCATGTCGCCGCTGCGTGCGAAGTCGGTCAGGGGACCGTCGCGCTGGCCACGCTCGTTCACGCCGGACGACTGGGCGCGCTTCATCCGTTCGTCGTCATAGACGTCTTCGGGCGACGGCAGCTTCTGGCGATAGAGGCGGATCAGGGAGGCGGCGATCTGCTCCGGCGTCGAGCGCTCCAACAGCTGACGGCCGAGCTCCAGGGCCTCCTCGTCGTCGACGGGCGCGGTCAGGGCCGGGTCGGCGAGAAGGCGTTCGCGGTCCTTTTCCAGGATCATTTCGGCGGTCGGCGGGCCCTGCCATTCGGCCTTGATGGCGGCCGACTGGAGCATGAGCTCGACCTTGCGACGGCGGGTGTAGCTGACCATCAGGACCGAGACGCCCTTCTTGCCCGCGCGGCCGGTGCGGCCTGAGCGATGCAGGAGCGTGGCCTTGTTGACCGGGATCTCGGCGTGGATGACGAGGCCGAGGTCGGGCAGGTCGAGACCGCGCGCGGCGACGTCGGTGGCGACGCAGACACGGGCGTGGCCGTCGCGCAGCGCTTGAAGGGCTTCCGAGCGCGCACCTTGCGTCAGTTCACCGGACAGGCCGACCACCGAGAAGCCCCGTTCGCGAAGGGAGCTGGTCAGGTGCTTCACCCGCTCACGGGTGTTGGCAAAGACCAGGGCACCCGGGGCCTCGAACCAGCGGAGCACATTGACGACGCCGAGCTCGACCTCATTGGGGGCGACGCGGATGCAGCGGTACTCGATGTCGCCGTGCGGCGCGTTCTTCTGGGTCGTGTCGATACGGATGGCGTCGCGCTGATAGGTGCGGGCCAGGTCGACGATGTCGCGCGCCAGCGTGGCGGAGAACAGGAGCGTGCGGCGCTGGGCCGGGGCGGCGTCGAGGATGAAGGTCAGGTCCTCCGAGAAGCCCATGTCGAGCATCTCGTCTGCCTCGTCGAGCACGACGGCCTTGAGCTGTGTCAGGTCGAGCGCGCCGCGCTCGAGATGGTCCTTCAGGCGACCGGGTGTGCCGACGACGATGGCGGCCCCGCGTTCCAGGACGCGGCGCTCGGCGCGTGGGTCCATGCCGCCGACGCAGGTGGCGATGCGGGCACCCGCCTTGCCGTAGAGCCACTCCAGCTCCTTGGAGACCTGAAGCGCGAGTTCGCGGGTCGGGGCGATGATGAGGGCACCCGGTGCGCCATTGTCCTCGATGCGCTCGGCGTCGCCCAGCAGGGTGGTGGCGAGCGCCAGGCCGAAGGCGACGGTCTTGCCCGAGCCGGTCTGGGCGCTGACCAGCAGGTCGCGGCCTTCCTCGGCCTCCAGCACGGCGGACTGGACGGGGGTCGGCTCGTCATAGCCGCGTTCGGAGAGCGCGCGGTCGAGCGCGGGATGGCTGGCGGGGAAGGGCATGGGGGTCTCGTAGGGCGCTGCAGACGAAAAAGCGAGCGGCGCGGGCACAGGGCCACATCGAAAGGGGGAGGGCCTATGCGCCGCGATCAAGGCCGAAATGGGCGCAGGGCGCCGGAATCTGACCCTCGTTCTCCGATCGCGTGACAGGGCGGCTGGCCCCATGCATTGTCGCGGCGTCTTTCGGGGGAGAGTCGCATGCGCAAGTTTCTGTTTTTCACCGCCCTTTCATTGTCGCTGGCAGGATCGCCAATCCTGACCGGAGCGGCCATGGCCCAGCAGTTGCGACCCGGTGGCCAGGTGCAGGGCGAGCTGGCGCGCGGCGATGACCGGCTGGAGTCCGGCGAGTTCACGGACGTCTACGAGATCCAGGGCCGGGCAGGTGAGACCCTGCGCGCCACGATGCGGTCTGACGAGTTCGACACCTATCTGATGATCCGCGGCCCGGGCGGGTTCTCGGAAGACAACGACGATGCAGACGGCGACGGAACCAACTCGTCGCTGGACGTTCGACTGCCGACCAATGGCATCTATCGGATCAGTGCCACCAGCTATGAGCCCGGCGAGAGCGGGCGCTATGTCCTTCGGCTCGATGGAGCGGGTCAGCGCGGTCCGGGCGGGCTGGGCGGCGGCCAGGCGAACGCCGGCGGCGGTGCCTTGCGTCTGGACGGGACCTCGGGCGGCACCCTGGCCCAGGGCGACCGGCGGCTGACCAGCGGCGAGTTCGCCGACGACTGGACCCTGCCGGTGCGGCGCGGCGAGACCTATACCGTCAGCCTGTCGTCCACGGAGTTCGACACCTACCTGATGCTGCGGGGCGGCGGCCTTTCGGACGACAACGATGACGACACCGGCCAGCGCGGCACGACCAACAGTCGCCTGACCTTCACCGCGACCGCCGACGGCGAGGTCGGTATCGCCGCGACAAGCTTTCAACCGGGCGAGGTCGGTCGCTACCAGATCGCCGTCGAGCGCGACGGCATGGGCGCTCGCGCCGATCAGGGCCGGCGGCCTCAGCCGGACTTTCGGCCGTCGGGTCGAGAGGCCGATGGCCTGATCCAGGTCGGTCAGACCGTCAATGGAGCCCTGGCACGAGGCGACCGGCGGCTGGAAAGCGGCGAGTACATCAACACCTGGACGCTGCGCGGTCGGCGCGGACAGACCGTGGATCTGCGCCTGACCTCCTCGGCGTTCGATCCCTATCTGGCCATCCGGGGACCCGGCGGCCTGTCGGACTTCAACGACGATGATCCGGACGGCGACGGCTCGTTCAACAGCCGTCTCGTCGTCACGCTTCCGGCTGACGGCGACTATGAGGTGACGGCGACCAGCTATGCGGCGGGGGAGGAAGGGGCCTACCGGCTCGCAGCCTTGGCCGCCGACGGGCGCACTGCCCCGAGCCGACCCAGCCAGCAGTCCTATGTCGAGGACGATGGTGGTCGTCAGACCGTGGCGGGCGGGTCGATCCAGATCGGCCAGACGGTCGGCGGTTCACTCCAGGCCGGCGACGACCAGTTGTCGAGCGGGGAGTATGCCGACAGCTTCACCTTCGTCGGACGTCGGGGACAGAGGATCGCAGCCGAGCTGACCTCCTCGGCCTTTGACGCCTATCTGATCCTGCGCACGCCGTCCGGCGAGCAGATCGACAACGACGACGGTGAGAACGGCACCGACAGCCGGCTCGACACCGTCCTGGCCGAGGACGGCGAGTATGAGGTGCAGGTCACCTCGTTTGCGCCCGGCGAAACCGGCTCCTACCGCTTCAGCGTCGCCCCCTCGATGGGCACCTCGCGCCAGGCGGCGGTGCAGGGCGGGGCGCGGGTCCATGCCATCATGGTCGGCATCTCCGACTACGGCGGCGCGGCGAGCGACCTGTCCTACACCGACGAGGACGCCGAGAAGCTGGCCGAGACGCTGAGCCGGGGCGGGGTGCTGGATCCGTCCAGTGTGGTCCTGACCAATGCCGAGGCGACGGTCGCCGGCGTGCGTCGCGCCTTCGAGCAGGTGGCGCGGGAGGCCGGACCCGATGACATGTTCCTGTTCTTCTTCTCGGGTCACGGGGCCCAGGAAGCGGGCGGGCCGAGCGGCAATGAGCCCGACGGCCGGACCGAGACCATCGTGCTGCGCGATGGCGAGATCACCGACGCGGAAATGGCCGAAATGTTCGCGGGGCTGAACACCCGCCTGTCTTTGCTGGTGTTGGACAGCTGCTTCTCGGGCGGGTTCGCGCGCAACGTGATCGACCGTCCGGGTGTGATGGGTCTGTTCAGCTCCGAGGAAGACCTGACCAGCTCGGTCGCCGACAAGTTCGAGGCGGGGGGATACCTGTCCCACTTCCTGCGTGCCGGTCTGGCGGGCGAGGGCGACGTCGATGGGGATGGCGCAGTGACGGCCGGCGAGCTGGCCACCTATCTGCGCCGTCAGTTCGTGGCCGAGGTCTCGGGTGTCGAGGCCGAGACGATCGAGGGCCAGCGCAACTACCAGAACCTGGTCATCGACCGGGGTGGGGTGCAGGTCGACGACATCGTCCTGCGGCTGGCGTCGAACGGATCGGGGCAGGGCGGGCTCTAGATTCCTGTCTTCGGCCCTATGAAGGACCAGACGTGTCCGAAGGGATCCAGCACCTTGCCGTGCCGTCCGTAGAACTCGTCCGTCGCTGGTCGCAGGGCGTTCGCGCCTTCAGAGGTGGCGCGCGTCATCCAGGCGTCGACGTCGTCCACAGCGAGGGATACGCCCACCGTGGTTCCGCCCAGCGAGCGCGGGGCGCGCGTGGCGATCTGATCCTGGACTTCCGGGAACTCGTCGCTGAGGTAGATCATCCCATCGTTGATCCTGAGGCTGGCGTGGCCCAGTCGGCCATCGGCCTCGTCCCACCGTCCCTCGACGATTGCGGCTAGGGCGCGGACGTACCACTCCACTGCGACTGGACCGTCGTGGACCATCAGATAGGGCACGACCGGCGGATCGGGCGGGACATAGGTCTTTGGCACTTCAGCCCGCCTTGATCGGACTCGCGATCGACCAGGTGTGGCCGAAGGGGTCCATGACCCGACCATAGCGGTCGCCCCAGAACTGGTCGGCCATCGGCATCAGCGGCACGGCCCCGGCGGTCACGGCGCGGTTCCACCATTCGTCGGCGTCGTCGACCTGAAGGTGCAGGGTGACGCCGACGGGCACTATGTCGGCTTCATGCCCGTATTCGGGAAACTCGTCCGACAGCATCAGGTGCCCCCCGTTTATCATCAGGCGGCTGTGCAGTAGCCTTTCGCCGTCGTCGGCCAGATTACAAAACAGTTCCTCGGCCCCGAAAGCGGCGCGGTAGAAGTCGACCGCTGCCTGACCGCCCCGCGAGGGGATTGTGAGGTAGGCGGTGACGCCGTGGCTGGGGTCCTGATCGGGATGGCGGGTGGGGGTCATGCGCACTCCTTGAACGGATACTAGCGGGTGAATTCCGGTCTGCGAATGCCTGTCGCCGAGGCCGCTTGACGCGCCTGGCACGGGCACTACAGGCGGGGCCAGTCCGGGCGTTTCGAGGAGACCATCATGTACGGCTATTCGCGAGCGGTTGTCGTCCTGCTGCTGCTAATGTGTGTCGCTCGGGCGGGGATCGCCGGCTTCGGTTATCTGGCTCCGCAGACGGCGCTGGAGATGTATGGCCTGCCGGGCGAGGCGGGGCCCATTGAATATCTCGCCCGGGTCTGGGGCATTCGCGACGTTGTCCTGGCCGTTCTCGTCGCAACCGCAGGCCGGTCGTATCTCAAGCCCTTGATCCTGGCGTGCATCGTCATCGAGCTGTCTGACGCGCTCAGTGCGTGGCTGGGTTATGCCGACGGATACTTCACCTATGAGCACCTGATCGGGCAATTGCTGACCGTCGGGGTGGCTCTGGTGCCGGAATCCATCGCGATTGTGTTGATCCGCGGTGAGGATCGTCGATCGGCCCGGTCGGAGCCGGCAACGGGGAGCGGTTGAAGGCGGGCCCGGCATGCGCCACTGAGCGCGGCTTTGATGCGGTCCGATAGCCGCCCTACATAGGCTGATGACCGACCTGTTCGAAGCCTCCGGCATTCACCCTCCCGATGCGCCGCTCGCCGAACGACTGAGGCCCGCGTCCCTGGATGAGGTGGTGGGCCAGGATCATCTGCTGGGCGAAGGCGGACCTGTCCGGCGCATGATCGAGGCGGGGCGGCTGGGCTCCATGATTCTGTGGGGGCCGCCGGGTACAGGCAAGACGACGATCGCGCGGCTTCTGGCGAAGGCGGCGGGCTATCAGTACCAGTCGATCAGCGCGGTCTTTTCCGGCGTCGCGGACCTGAAGAAGGCGTTCGAGCAGGCTCGTGTGCGCCGTGCGGCCGGGCAATCCACACTGCTGTTCGTCGACGAGATCCACCGCTTCAACCGCGCCCAGCAGGATGGCTTCCTGCCCTTCGTGGAGGAGGGGGTCGTCACCCTGGTCGGGGCCACGACGGAAAACCCGTCGTTCGAGCTGAACGGGGCGCTGCTGTCGCGCAGTCAGGTCTTTGTGCTGAAGCGGCTGGACGATACAGCGCTGGATCAACTGTTGATTCGCGCTGAGGGCAGTGAAGACCGACGGCTGCCGCTTACGCCCGAGGCGCGTCAGGCCCTGCTCGCTTTGGCCGATGGCGACGGTCGATATCTGCTGACCATGGCCGAAACCCTGTTCGCCCTGCCCAATGATCCCCTGGACGTGCAGGGATTGGCCGGGACCCTGCAGAAGCGAGCACCCGCTTACGACAAAAGTCGAGAAGAGCACTATAACCTTATATCTGCCTTACATAAATCGGTTCGCGGGTCGGACCCTGATGCGGCGCTCTACTGGCTCGCGCGGATGCTGAACGGGGGTGAGGACCCGCTCTATCTCGCCCGCCGGATCGTACGGATGGCGGTGGAGGACATCGGACAGGCTGACCCCCTGTCGCTGCTGGTCGCCAACGCGGCCAAGGACACCTACGACTTCCTCGGATCGCCGGAAGGGGAACTGGCGCTCGCCCAGGCCGTCGTCCATCTGGCGACCGCACCGAAGTCCGTGGCGGTGTACGAGGCCTACAAGGCTGCATCGAAGGCGGCGCGGGAGACGGGCTCCCTGATGCCGCCCGCGCACATCCGCAATGCGCCCACCAGGCTGATGAAGTCCCTCGGATACGGCGCGGGCTATCAATACGACCCTTCCACCGAGGACGGGTTCTCGGGGGCCAACTACTTCCCCGACGGCATGGAGCGCCGCACCTTCTATGCGCCAAAGGGCGAGGGGCACGAGGAGAAGGTCAAGGCGCGGCTGGAGCGCTGGGCAGCCTTGAGGGCGGCGAAGGTGGAAGGCCGGTCATGAACCTGAACCAGGTCACCCTGGAGGTCACCGACGTGCCGCGCGCCGAGGCGTTCTATCGGCGCCTGGGGCTGGAACTGGTCGTCTCGGCCGATCACTACGCACGGCTGGCCTGTCCCGGCGGGGCCACGCTGTCCGTGCATCGCGTCGAGACCGTCTCTCTGGGTGGTCCGGGCATCTACTTCGAGTGCCCGGACCTCGACGCCAGGGTCTCAGCGCTGAAGGCGGCGGGTGTCGTGTTCGAGCATGATCCCGTCGATCAGACGTGGCTGTGGCGCGAGGCCTGGCTGCGAGACCCGGACGGCAACCGGCTTTGCTTCTACTTCGCGGGCGAGAACCGCCTGAATCCTCCCTGGAAGGTCTGGCCGACAGGCTGAACCCTTCCGACTTGCTCCTCGCTGTCGTCGGCGTATCGTCGCCGCCTGAACGATCCTTGGGAGGGGATGATGGTCAGCATCATGAGTGCGTCGTCGGGCGCGAAGACGCCGTGGCACCTGTGGGTGGTGGGCGTGATTGCCGTCTTGTGGAACGGCTATGGTGGCTATGACTACGTCTTGAGCATGACCCAGGGCGCGACCTACATGGCTGCCGTGGGCATGACGCCGGATCAGGTCGCCTACTATGCGGCGATGCCGGTCTGGATGACGGCCGTGTGGGCCACCGGCGTCTGGGGCGGTGTTTTGGGATCGATCCTCCTGCTGCTCCGCAACAAGCTGGCGTTCCCGGTCTTCGCCGTCTCCTTTGCGGCGTTTCTTGTCAGCCTCGTCTACACCTATGGCCTCAGCGGTGGAGGCGAGGTCATGGGCTACATGATGCAGGATGGAGTGAAGGTCGCTTCCTCGATGATCATCATCATGAACGTGGTGATCGCCGCGGGTTGTGCCTTTTTCACCTGGTATGCCTGGATGATGGCGAAGCGCGGTCTGCTCCGCTAAGCGGTCGCGGGTGACGACCCGCGCCCCCGTTTCCCTGACCGATGAAGAGATCGCCGCCGTTCGGTCGTGGGTCATCCACGAGGACGCGGCGGTCATCGCCTTCGCCAAGCCGGCGGGCCTGTCCAGTCAGGGAGGCCGCATCCAGGCCCATACGCTGGATGACCTGCTCTGGGCGTTCGCCCGGTCGAACGGCAAGCGGCCGGAGCTGGTGCATAGGCTGGACCGCGATACGTCAGGCGTGATCCTTGCGGCCAAGACCAAGCCGGCAGTGGGTTTCCTCGGCAAGGCCATTCAGGCCCGACGGCTGACCAAGACCTACCTCGCGCTCGTCTCGGCCGCGCCCGAACCGCGCGACGGTGACATCAACGTCCCCCTGATCCGTCAGGAGATCGGCCGCGAGAGCTATATGCGCGTCACCGCCTTCGACACGAAGGGCGCGCAGGGTTCACGCAGCCGCTATCGCACAGTGTCCGCCAGCGAGGAGGGGGCGCTGGTCGAGCTGCAGCCTTTCACGGGCCGGATGCATCAGCTGCGCGTCCACATGGCTCACATCGGTCGGCCCCTGATTGGCGACGTCCGTTACGGCGGAGCGCTGACAGCGGCAGGGCGACCGGCACCGCGGCTCATGCTGCACGCGGCGGCGCTGAGGTTCCCTCATCCCGACGGGGGTGAACGCACGGTATCGGCTGAGCCGCCGGAGGATTTCAGGGCCTTGGCCGAAGTCATGCGTCTTCCTTCTCCCCTTGCGGGAGAAGGTGGCCGCGAAGCGGACGGATGAGGGGTGAATCTCGGTCCAAGGAGTAGGCGGATCGATTGCTCCTTCACCGGTCGCGCTGCCTTTTCACCCCTCATCCGGCCCTCCGGGCCACCTTCTCCCGCAAGGGGAGAAGGAACATCGTACGCCGCCCGACGCTTAATCTCCCAAAGGACGCGTCGCCATGATCCGCACATTCGCCATCGCTGCCTCGGCCCTGTCGCTCGCCGCCTGTGCCTCGCTCGCGCCCTATGGTCCCCAGAGCGACCCCGGTGGTCAGGGCTTCTCTGAGCAGCGCATCGAAAGCGACCGATACCGCGTCATCTACAATGGTGTCGGAAGCCCCGGCCCGGTCGCTGATCTGGCCCTGCTGCGCGCGGCCGAACTGACGCTGGAACAGGGCTACGACGGGTTCGAGGTCACCCAGCGCTACATCGACGGCCGTCCCGATAGCGCCGGCGGCCTGCGTCCCAGCGTTTCCGTCGGCTTCGGCTCAAGCTTGGGCCGCTACGGAGGCTATCGCTATTCGGGCTCCAGCACGGGGGTCGGTATCGGCCTGAACCTCAGCGGCCCGTCCCCGACCTCGACCGTGTTGGAGGTCCGCCTCTTCCGTGGCCCCGCGCCCGATCCCGGCGAGGCCTATGACGCCCGAGAGGTTCGGGCCAACCTCAGCGGCCGCGAGTGAGCGCCCGGTACTCGACCAGTCGTTCCTTGTCGCGCCGAACCTGGTCGCCAATGGTGTTGTCCAGATCCAGCGAGGCGTAGCGGACCCAGCCGTCCAGACCCAGCTTGTCCTTCACAGCCGCCGTCGGTGTTTGCCAGCGATAGTAGGACAGCCACGACACGATCAGACCCATCAGGAGCGCCACGCCCTGCAACACGCGAAAGCCGATCTCATTGCCCGCCGGGGCCGACCAGAAGGCGAAGACCGCCAGCCAGACGATCAGGACGAAGGGTGTGCTGATCCGCCCGACCCAGCGCATCCAGTAGCGCTCGCGGCGCAACCGCCATAGCTCCAGCTGGGCGTATTTCTCCAGATGCTCCATCCGCGCGCCGAGCCACAGCACAAGCCGCGTCAGGAACAGCGCCCTCTGGCCCCAACCCTTGCCATCGGTGGCATAGGTGGTCTCGGCCTGGTCCGACAGCGCGCGGGCATTGGTGAACAGGTTCTGCAACTCCCGCGTCCGCTGCACGATCTCGCGCGACAGTTCGTAGGAGTCGTTCTCCAGCCGGAAGCGGTACTGCACGAACAGGATGGCCGAGACGCCGTAGAACAGGCCTGCGGTAATCAGCATGCCCAGCACCGCGAGCCCCAGTCCCTGCGGCTGTCCGCCCGTCCACTCGGCGAACAGGGTGGGTCCCAGGATGGCCATGGCCGCGAACCCGATCAGGGCCAGTCCTTGCGTCAGCCGCTTGGTGATGACGTGGATGCGAAGCGCGTTGAACACACGCCGACCATAGCCATAGATCCGGCCCCGGATGTCTTCATCGGCAGGGAACCGTTCCTCGATCTGGCGCGTGAACAGCACGTGGAACCGGTCTGGCTTGTTCTCCGTTTCCCAGAACGGAAAGATGTCCAGCGCCTGGTTGAAATAGCGGTCGATGTTGGCCGAGATCACCGAGATCGCCTCGGGATCCAGGGTGAAATAGTCGCTTTCCTGGATCGGCCGCAGGATGCCTTCCTGGGCCGTGGTCGGCTGGGGTGTCGCGCTTGGCATCGGCGGCGGAGCGGCGCGATCCTCGCGCGTCTGCGTCCCCGCCGGCTCTGCGGTCACGGGGGGCAGGTTCGCCGGCTGCGGCGCGTGCGGCGTGTGATCCTCGTGCGACATGGTCATGACCCTAAACCGTTCCGGCCCGGCTTCCGATGCCGTTCGCTTCGAAAGCGAAGACGGGTATCGCCGTTAACCCTGAGCGGCGGCAAGTGAAGTTTCTCTAATCCTCCCCCGCAGGGGGAGGTGGATGCGCAGCGAAGCGCAGCAGACGGAGGGGGTCAGCCGCGCAAGCGCTGCCTGACCACGAACAAGACGCCTTCCAGATTTTCGAGAACATCTCGCGCATAGACCCTCAACACGGCCACTCGACGGGCCTCCAGCCACTCCGTTCGCTGCTGATCATAACGCGCCTGATCCGGATGCTGGTGGCCGCTGCCGTCGACTTCAATCGCCAGCCGGGCCTCGTCGCAGTAGAAATCGAGGATGAACGGACCGATCGGATGCTGCCGACGGAACCGAGCGCCATCCAGCTTCCGCCCGCGCAGCGCTCGCCACAGGATCACCTCCGGCAGGGTGAGCTTGCGGCGCAGTTCTTTCGCGCGTTCAACGGTCTCCGGCGGTGCTTCCATTTCGATGTTTTGGGTGCGCGGCAGGCCCCCTCCGTCTCCTCCGCTGCGCTCCGGAGCCACCTCCCCCAACGGGGGAGGATTTCAAGCTAGTATCGCGCCATCGCTGCCGCGAAGCCGACCAAGGGGAACAGCAGCAGCACTTCCAGGCGCACCCACATCACCGCCTTGGCCACCTCGGTGGGCGGCGGATGGAAGGCTGCGTCGGACTTCAAGGCGCGGCTCCACCGAATGAAGCGGATAGTGGGCATGATCGATATCAGGCCGATCAGGGTGAAGGTGGCGACCTTGGCCCAGAACCATGGATTGTCCTGATAGGCCACCCAGCCCTTGGCACCCCAGATTAAGCGCACGACGCCGACGATCAGGACGGCGACCGCGATCCCACCGTATCCTGCATCCAGGCGCGCCAGCCGTGTCACTTGCACGGGATCAGCCCGGAGATAGGCCAGTTCCATCGCCAGCATCACCGCCAGGCCGAACACCAGGACATGGTGTGTGACCGAAAGGACCAGATCGAGCATGCGCGCCTCCCTTCGCTTCGCCGTAATCGGGATTATAAGCCGCGAATCATGACACGTCTCCTGATCGTTGGCCTGGGCGGAGCGCTGGGCAGCATGGCCCGCTATGGCGCGGGGCTGGCGGCCGCGCGCCTGCTGCCGGGAGCGGCCTGGCCGTGGGCGACGCTGTCGGTCAATGTGATCGGCGGGTTGGCGATGGGGCTGCTGGCCGGCTGGCTGGCCCAGCGAGGGGAGGGTGACGAGAGCCTGCGCCTGTTCGCGGCGGTCGGTGTGCTGGGTGGCTTCACCACCTTTTCGGCCTTCTCACTGGAGACGGCGCTGATGATCGAGCGGCGCCAGTTCGGGCTTGCGGGCGCCTATGTGGGTCTGTCGGTGGTCCTGGCGGTCGCCGCCCTGTTCCTGGGGCTGATGATCGCTCGCCGCGCCTTCGGAGCCGCACTGTGACCGACGAGGCTACCAAGCGGGAAGTGAAGACCCTTTACGTCGCCGAGGCCGAGGACGGCATCCGGCTGGACCGCTGGTTCCGCAGGCGCTGGCCGCACCTGTCCAATATCCAGGTGCAGAAGATGGCCCGCAGCGGACAGATTCGCGTCGACGGCGCCCGCATCAAGCCCGAAGGCCGCCTGACCGCCGGTGCCGCCGTCCGCGTGCCGCCGATCCCCGACCCGGTCGTCCGTGCGCCGGGCGAGCACCAGGCGCTGAGCCCCGCCGACGTCGCCTTCGCCAGGTCGCTGGTGCTGTACGAGGACGATCTGGTGATCGCGCTGAACAAGCCCTGGGGTCTGGCGGTGCAGGGTGGCACCAAGACCACCCGCCACGTCGACCGCCTGCTGTCGGCCTGGGGGGAGGGGATGGAGCGCCCGCGTCTGGTTCACCGGCTGGACCGCGATACGTCGGGCGTGCTGCTGCTCGGCAAGGGGCCAGAAGCGGCCAAGCGGCTGGCCGGTGCGTTTGCCCGGCGTCAGGCCAAGAAGACCTACTGGGCACTGGTCATTGGCCTGCCCAAGCCGACGGCTGGTCAGATCGACCTGGCTCTGAAGAAGACCGGCATCAACGACTATGAGATCATGCGGCCCGCCGACACCAAGGAGAATGGGGCCGAGCCTGCCGAGACGGCCTATGCCCTGATCAGCCACGCGGGCCAGCGGGCTTCCTGGCTGGCGTTGCGCCCCTTCACCGGGCGGACGCATCAGCTGCGCGCCCACATGAAGGCCATCGGCCACCCCATCCTGGGCGATCCCAAATACGGCGACGAGACCAGTGCTGAGCTGTCCGGCCCTCTGAAGCTGCAGCTCCATGCCCGGCGTATCGAGCTCGATCATCCCTCCGGCGGCAAGCTGATCGTCGAGGCCCCGATCAGCCCGGAGATGCGTGCGGGCTTTCAGCACTTCGGGTTTGACGAAGGCGAGGCGGACGCCGATCCCTTCGCCGGCTTCAGGCGCATGCGATGAGCGAGCTCTCAGAAATCCTCCCCCGTTGGGGGAGGGGGACCGCGAAGCGGTGGATGGGGCCGGTCGCGCATGACGGAGCTCGAACCGGGCCCCCTCCGTCTCCTCCGCTGCGCTCCAGAGCCACCTCCCCCAACAGGGGAGGATTTTGATGACCCGCCCGCTGGCCATCTTCGACATCGACGGCACGCTGGTCGACAGCCGCGAGTCGATCTTTCTGGCGGCGACCGAGGCCGCGCTTGCGCTTGGCTTGCCGGAACCCGAATACGACCGGGTTCGCAAGATCGTCGGCCTGAGCCTGCCCGAGGCGATGCGGACCCTGGAACCGCAGCTGACCACGCCGGAGCTCGACCGCTTCGTCGAGGCCTTTCGCCAGTGCTTCCACCGCCTCTACGCCGAAGGGCATGAGGAGCCGCTGTATCCAGGGGCGACCGACCTGCTGCGACGTCTGCACCGGGACGGCTGGCGGCTGTCGCTGGCGACCGGGCAGAACCGCAAGGGGGTTGCGCGCAACCTGACCCGGCAGGGCTGGGCGGAGCTGTTCGTGTCCTCGCACTGCGCCGACGACGGGCCCGGAAAGCCGCATCCGGCGATGCTGCAGGCCGCCCTGTCCGCCGCCGCCTGCGATCCCGACGCCGCGATCATGATCGGCGACACGACCCATGATATCGTCATGGCGTTGAACGCCGGCGTCCGGCCCCAGGGCGTCGCCTGGGGCTTCCATACGCCGGAGGAGCAGATCGCGGCCGGGGCCCCACACGTGGCCGAGACCTTCACGGATCTGGAAGCCGCGCTGGACCGTTTCGCGGCGAGAGCCTTCGCATGAGCCACATCCCCAACCTGGATCCCAACATCGCCGCCCGGAAGGGTTTTCGCGAATCCGAGGAGCGGCTGAAGCGCTTCTGGACTGACGTCTCGGTGGAGCCCCGCGACGGCCCGCACGTCGTGCTGCTGGACGGACGGCCGCCCAAGACCCCGGCCGGCAGTCCCTATGCCTTGCCGACGGAGCCGCTCGCGCGGCTGGTCGCCGACGAATGGGCGGCGCAGGGAGAGTTCATCGAGCCCGCGACCATGTTCGCCACGCGGCTGGCCGCCACGGCCATAGACCGGGTGTCCCAGGCTCGCGAGGCCGTGGCCGAGGAGATCGCCGCCTACGCGGGCTCGGATCTGCTCTGCTATCTCGCCGAGGATCCGACCTCACTGGTCGAGCGACAAGCGCTGGAGTGGACGCCCTGGCGCGACTGGGCGGCCCGGGAGCTGGGCGTGACGCTGGAGCCGGTCGAGGGGATCATCCATCGACCCCAGTCGCCGGAGGCCGTCGCCCGTGTGAGGGACCTGGCCCTGTCTCTCGACCACTTCTCGCTGTCGAGCCTGGCCATGGCGGTTCCGCTTCTGGGCAGCGCCGTCCTGGCCTTCGCGCTTCAGCGCGGAGCGCTAACCGGCGAGGCGGCGTTCGAGCTTTCGCGTCTGGACGAGGCCTTTCAGGAGACCCGCTGGGGCGTTGACGCCGAGGCCGCCGAACGGACCGCCGTGCGTCGCGCCGAGGCCCAGCTGCTGGAGCGCTGGTTCCGGGCGCTTTAGGCCCCGCGCCTGATCGAAGGCGGGTGCGGCTTCCCGAGCGCCGCATTCCCCCCTAAACCGACGCCATGCCGAAGCTGTCCTCTGCCGTCGATCCCAACAGCGCCGCGTTCAAGGCGCTGCACGCCCACAACAGTGCCCTCGTCGCCAAGTTGCGTGAGAAGGTGGCCAGGGCTGCGCGGGGTGGATCGGATGCCAGCCGGGATCGCCACGTCGCGCGGGGCAAGCTTCTGCCGCGCGACCGGGTCGAGCGCCTGCTGGATCCCGGTTCGCCCTTCCTGGAGATCGGCCAACTCGCCGCCAACGGCATGTACGGTGACGAAGCGCCCGGTGCGGGCATGATCTGCGGCATCGGCCGGGTCTCGGGGCGCGAGGTCATGATCGTCGCTAACGATCCGACGGTGAAGGGCGGCGCCTACTTCCCCATGACGGTCAAGAAGCACCTCCGAGCCCAGGAGATCGCCGAGCAGAACAACCTGCCCTGCGTCTATCTGGTCGATTCCGGCGGAGCGAACCTGCCGCACCAGGCCGAGGTCTTCCCCGACCGCGACCATTTCGGCCGTATCTTCTTCAACCAGGCGCGGATGAGCGCCCGGAACATTCCCCAGATCGCCTGCGTCATGGGGTCGTGCACCGCCGGGGGGGCCTATGTGCCTGCCATGTCGGACGAGACGGTGATCGTGCGCAATCAGGGCACCATCTTCCTGGCTGGCCCGCCGTTGGTGAAGGCCGCGACCGGCGAGGTCATCTCGGCGGAGGATCTGGGCGGGGCAGAGACCCATGGCCGCAAGTCCGGCGTCGTCGACTATGTCGCCGAAAACGATGAGCACGCGCTGGAGATTGTCCGTGACATCGTCGGGCACCTGAACAGCGTGAAATCCGTCGAGCTGGACGTCCGTGAGCCGCGCGAGCCCGCGCTGTCGGCCGAAGATCTGTACGGCCTCATCCCCGAGGACGTCCGCGCGCCCTATGATGTGCGCGAGGTCATCGCCCGCATCGTCGACGGCTCGGACTTCGAGGAGTTCAAGCCGCTCTATGGCTCCAGCCTCGTCTGCGGTTTCGCCCGCATCTGGGGCTATCCGGTCGCCATCCTGGCCAACAACGGCGTGCTGTTCTCCGAAAGCGCGCTGAAGGGGGCCCACTTCATCGAACTGGCCTGCAAGCGGAAGATCCCGCTGGTGTTCCTGCAGAACATCAGTGGCTTCATGGTCGGCGGGAAGTATGAGGCGGGCGGCATCGCCAAGGACGGGGCCAAACTGGTTACGGCCGTCGCCAGTGCCAATGTGCCCAAGTTCACCGTCCTGATCGGCGGGAGCTTCGGGGCCGGCAACTACGGCATGTGCGGACGGGCCTATTCGCCTCGCTTCCTCTTCACCTGGCCCAACAGCCGGATCAGCGTGATGGGCGGGGAGCAAGCCGCCGCCGTTCTGGCCACTGTCCACCGCGACGCCGACAAGTGGACGCCCGAGGAGGCCGAGGCCTTCAAGGCCCCTGTTCGTCAGAAGTACGAGGACGAGGGCAACCCCTACTTCGCCACCGCCCGCCTGTGGGACGACGGCGTCATCGACCCGGCCCAGACGCGCGATGTTCTGGGGCTGTCGATCTCGGCGAGCTTGAATGCGCCCATAGCCGACACGACCTTTGGCGTGTTCAGGATGTAACTGGAGAGTTCCCCATGGCCGACCCTAAAGATGCAGACCTGAACGCACTGGACATCACGCCCGCGGAAGCGGCCGAGATCAACGCCATTGCCCAGCCCCTGGTGCCGGACCCGGCACCGGACGCCAACGACGATCTGGTGCAGATCGACTCCACGGCTGATGGCGTCGTCTTCATCACCATCAACCGGCCGGGCAAGAAGAACGCCTTCGACGCCCCGACCATCGCCGCCTTGCACGAGGCTTTCGAGACCCTGCACGGGGCCGACCATGTCCGGGTGGTTTTCCTGCGCGGGGCAGGCGGCACGTTCAGCGCGGGGGCGGACCTGGGCTGGATGCGCGACGCCGTCGACTGGTCCGAGAGCGACAACCGCGACGACGCCATGGGCCTGGCGAAGATGCTCAAGAGCCTGCACGACATTCCGGCCCTGACGGTCGCTCTGGTCGAGGGCGCGGCCATGGGAGGCGGGGCCGGCATCGTCTGCGCCTGCGATATGGCCGTGGCGGTCGAGGGGACGCGGTTCGCCTTTTCCGAGGTGAAGCTGGGGCTGATCCCCGCGACCATCGCCCCCTACGTCATCGAAGCCGTCGGCGCGCGCCGGGCGCGACAGCTGTTCCTGACCGCCAACATCTTCGACGCCGACTATGCCGCCCATGCCGGTCTCATCGACATGGTGCTGCCGGAAGGGTCGATGGACGAGTTCGTCTCCATGCTGACCGACAGCCTCAGCCGCAATGCGCCCGGTGCCATGGGCGACGCCAAGCGCCTCGTCCACTATGTGGTGGGCCAGAAGATCGATCGCGGCCTGATGGAAGACACCGCCCGCCGCATCGCCCGCGCCCGGGTCTCGGTCGAGGGCCAGGAGGGCGTCCGCGCGTTCCTGGACAAGCGCGACCCGAGCTGGGCGGTCTAGCTCCCGTCGCCCTTCTCCCCTTGCGGGAGAAAGAGCTACGCCGCCGCTTCCCGCTCGGCCGCGCCGGGGTCGTAGTTGAGGATCGGCGCCAGCCAGCGCTCGGCCGTCTCGAGATCCCAGCCCTTGCGCGCCGCATAGTCCTCGACCTGGTCCCGGTCGATCTTGCCGACGCCGAAGTAATGGCTCTGCGGATGGCCGAAGTAGAGGCCCGACACCGACGCCGGGGGCGTCATGGCGAAGCTTTCGGTCAGGGCCATTCCCGCGTTCGCCTCGGCCTGCAACAGACGGAACAGGGTCGCCTTCTCCGTATGGTCCGGCTGGGCCGGATAGCCGGGGGCGGGGCGGATGCCCTGGTACTTCTCCTCGATCAGGTCCTGTACCGTCGCGGCCTCGTCGGGCGCATAGCCCCAGAGCGTGGTCCGCACCTCCCTGTGGAGCCGCTCGGCAAAGGCCTCGGCCAGACGGTCGGCCAGCGCTGCGGCCATGATGGCGGAATAGTCGTCGCCGGCATCCTTGAAACGCTTTGACGCTTCCAGCTCGCCATGACCCGTTGTGACCGCGAAGGCCCCGATCCAGTCGTCGCCGGTGGGCGAGACGAAGTCCGACAGGGCGGCGTTTGGCTTTCCGTTCGACTTGGCGATCTGCTGGCGCAGGGTGTGGAAGCGAGCGATCTCGGTGGTCCGCGCCTCGTCCTCGAACACGACGATGTCGTCGCCCACCGCATTGGCCGGCCAGAAGCCGACGACGCCTTTGGCCGTGAACCACTTCTCCTCGACGATGCGCTTCAGCATCGCCTCGGCGTCCTTGAACAGGTCCTTGGCGGCCTCGCCGACAATCTCGTCTTCCAGGATATGGGGATAGCGTCCGATCAGCTCCCAGCTGGCGAAGAAGGGCGTCCAGTCGATGTGGTCGGCCAGATCGGCCAGGTCCCAGGCTTCGAACGCGCGAACCCCGGTGAAGCTCGGCGCGGCCGGGCGTGGCGCGGTCCAGTCGATGGCGACCGGGTTCTTGCGCGCCTCAGCGATCGAGGTTCTGGCCTTGACCTCCTGCCCGCGCGCGTACTGCTCGCGGATGCGGATGTATTCGTCGCGCGTGGCGGCCTCGTTCTTCGCGCGCTCCGTTTTGGAAAGTAAACCTGACACGACGCCCACGGCGCGGCTGGCGTCCACGACGTAGGTGGTCGAGCCCCGGCGATAGGCGGGCTCGATCTTGACCGCCGTATGGGTCCGGCTGGTGGTCGCCCCACCGATCAGCAGGGGAATGTCGAACCCCCGCCGCTCCATCTCGCGCGCCACGAACACCATCTCGTCCAGCGAGGGCGTGATCAGTCCCGACAGGCCGATGATGTCGACGTTGTGCGCCTTGGCTTCGTCCAGGATGCGGTCGGCCGGGACCATGACCCCCAGGTCGATGACCTCGTAATTGTTGCACTGCAGCACGACGCCGACGATGTTCTTTCCGATGTCGTGGACGTCGCCCTTGACGGTCGCCATCAGGATGCGGCCCGCCTGCTCACGCGGCTTGCCCGCCTTCTCCGCTTCCATGAAGGGCTCAAGCCAGGCCACGGCCTGCTTCATCACCCGCGCGGACTTCACCACCTGGGGCAGGAACATCTTGCCCGCGCCGAACAGGTCGCCGACGACGTTCATTCCGTCCATCAGAGGCCCTTCGATGACGTGCAGCGGACGCTCCGCGCCGGCGCGGGCTTCCTCCGTGTCGGCCTCGATGAACTCGGTAATGCCGTTGACCAGCGCGTGCTCGATGCGCTTGCCGACCGGGGCCTCGCGCCAGGTCAGATCGACGACCCGGCCCGCGCCCTTGTCGCCCTTGTAGTTGGGCGCGATGTCGACCAGCCGCTCTGTGTTGGACACATTGGTCCGCTGCGGCCGGTTCAGGATCACATCCTCGACCGCCTCCCTCAGCGTCGGATCGATGTCGTCATAGACGGGCAGGTCGCCCGCGTTGACGATGCCCATGTCCATGCCCGCCTGGATGGCGTGGTACAGGAACACCGAGTGGATCGCGCGGCGCACCGGCTCATTGCCGCGGAAACTGAACGAGACGTTCGACACGCCACCGGACACCCGGGCGTAGGGCAGGGTGGTCTTGATCGCGCGCGTCGCCTCGATGAAGTCGACGGCGTAGTTGTCGTGTTCCTCGATCCCCGTCGCCACCGCGAAGATGTTCGGGTCGAAGATGATGTCCTCGGGCGGGAAGCCGACCTCGTCCACCAGGATGCGATAGGCGCGGGTGCAGATCTCGATCTTGCGCGCGGCGGTGTCCGCCTGGCCCACCTCGTCGAACGCCATGACCACGACGGCAGCGCCATAGCGCAGACATTTCACCGCCTGCTCGCGGAACTCCGCCTCGCCCGCCTTCATCGAGATCGAGTTGACGATCGGCTTGCCCTGGACGCACTTCAGGCCCGCCTCGATCACCTCCCATTTGGAAGAGTCGATCATCACCGGCACGCGGGCGATGTCGGGCTCGGCCGCGATCAGGTTGAGGAAGGTCCGCATGGCGACGGCACCGTCCAGCAGCCCCTCGTCCATGTTGACGTCGATGATCTGGGCCCCCGCCTCGACCTGCTGGCGCGCGACGTCGAGCGCGGCGGCATAGTCGCCCTCGACGATCAGCTTCCTGAACTTGGCCGAGCCGGTGACGTTGGTCCGCTCGCCGACATTGATGAAGGTGGGTCGCATCTAGATCCTCCCCAGCGAAGCGGGGGAGGGGGACCGCGCGAAGCGTGGTGGAGGGGGCGGATACAAACTCGATGTCCTGATTTCGGAACAATGAAATGCGACGCGGCTGAAGAAGAGTGTGCGTTCGCCCCCTCCACCGCTTCGCGGTCCCCCTCCCCCGCGACGATGCGGGGGAGGATTTGAAGTGGCCATTCTCACGCAACCATCTCGAACGGTTCGAGCCCTGACAGCCTCAGCGCCACCGGCCGCTCCGGAATCTCGCGCGGCGTGACCCCCGCCACCTCTTCGGCCACATGTCGGATGTGCTCCGGCGTCGTGCCGCAGCAGCCGCCGACGATGTTGACCAGGCCCGATCGCGCCCATTCCTCGATGAAGTGGGCGGTCTCGTGCGGTTCCTCGTCGTACTGGCCCATGGCGTTGGGCAGGCCGGCGTTGGGATAGGCCGCGACCAGGGTGTCGGCGACGCGGCTCAGTTCGGCGATGAAGGGCCGCATCAGATCGGCGCCCAGCGCGCAGTTGAAGCCCACCGCGAACGGCCTGGCGTGGCGCACGCTGTTCCAGAAGGCCTCCGCCGTCTGGCCCGACAGGGTGCGGCCCGAGCGGTCGGTGATGGTGCCGCTGATCCAGATGGGCAGGGGCTCCATCCCCTCGTCTTCCAGATCCTTGATCGCCTTGATCGCCGCCTTGCAGTTCAGCGTGTCGGTGATGGTCTCGATCAGATACAGGTGCACCCCGCCTTCGTTCAGCGCCTTCACCTGATGGCGATAGGCCTCATAGACCTGGTCGAAGGTCACCAGCCGCGCGCCGGGATCGTTCACGTCAGACGACATCGACAGCATCTTGTTCAGCGGCCCGATGGAGCCTGCGGCGAAACGCGGCTTGTGCGGCTCCTTCTCGGTCCAGCGGTCGGCGGCCGCGCGGGCCAGTTTCGCGCCTTCCAGATTGATGTCCCACACCGACTGCGCGTCCAGGTGATAGTCGTCCTGGGCGATCGTCGTGGCCGAGAAGGTGTTGGTCTCGGAGATGTCCGCTCCGGCCGCGAAATACTGGTCGTGCAGATCGGCGATGACGTCGGGCCGGGTGATGCAGAGGATGTCGTTGTTCCCCTTCATCTGTCCGTTGTGGGCGGTGAAGCGGTCACCGCGAAAGTCAGACTCGTCCAGCCCGCGCCGCTGGATCATCACGCCCCAGGAGCCGTCGAGCACCAGAATGCGCTCTTTGGCTGCGGCGTGCAGACGGGCGATACGATCGGAACGGCTCATGCGGCGGCCTTGTGTTCGCGCACGCCCAGCACCCGACAGATCGCATAGACCAGGTCGGCGCGGTTCAGCGTGTAGAAGTGGAAATCGGCGAAGCCTTCTTCCTGCAACCGCGCGCAGGTCTCCGCGGCGACCGAGGCGGCCAGCAGCTTGCGGGTCTCGGGATCGTCATCCAGCCCTTCGAAATGGGCCGCCAGCCAGGCCGGGACCGAGGCACCGCAGGATGCGCTCATCCGCTGCAACCCGGCGAAGTTCGATACCGGCATGATCCCGGGGATCAGGGCGATCTGAACGCCGGCCGCCCGTACGCGGTCGCGGAACCTGAGGAAGGCGTCGATGTCGAAGAAGAACTGGCTCAGCGCGCGCGTCGCCCCCGCATCGACCTTGGCCTTCAGCACATCGATGTCGTGATCCAGCGACGGGCTTTCCGGATGCTTTTCCGGATAGACTCCGACCGACGTCTCAAAACCGCCGGCCCGCTGGATCGCACGGGCCAGTTCGGTCGCGTTGGCATAGCCGTCGGCGCGGGGCTGATAGGCGCCGCCGATACCGCTGGCTCCCGGCGGATCGCCGCGCAGGGCGACGATGTGGTCCACGCCGATGGCCTTGTAGTCCTGGATGACCTGATCGACCTCCTCGCGGCTCGCCTCGACGCAGGTCAGGTGGGCGGCGGGCTTCAGGGTGGTCTCGGACAGGATGCGTTGCACGGTCCGGTGCGTCCGCTCACGCGTCGAGCCGCCCGCGCCATAGGTCACGGAAACAAAGGCGGGGTTCAGGGGCTCCAGCCGCCGAACCGCCTTCCAAAGATTGGCCTCGGCCTCATCGGTCTTGGGCGGGAAGAACTCGAAGGAGACACGCACCGGATTGGCGTTCTCGCCTGCACGCGCGACGGGGCCCAGCGGCGACAGCAACAGCGCCCGGGCTTCGGCAAGAGAGGTGGCGGCCATCAGGCGACGCTCCGGTTGGCGACGGCCGGGCGCTCGGCTGTCCAGATGGTGACGGTCAGGCCCGCCGTGTCCGGGGGCAGGGCGATGGTCGCCGCCGGCTTGAACCCGGCTTCACCGAGCCAGCGCCCGATCTCATCGTCGGCGAACCCAAGGCGGCGGTGCTGATGCTCGTCGCGCAGCTGCTCCAGCTCGTGGGGGGCGAAATCAACGATCAGCAGTTTTCCACCGGGCATGACCAGGCGAGCCGCCTCGGCCACCGCAGCCGCCGGATCGGCCAGGTAATGCAGCACCTGATGCACCAGAACGAGGTCAGCCGACTGGGCCGGCAGGCGGGTCGCGAAGATGTCACCGTGCCTGAGCTCGACCTTGTCCAGCCCGGCCTTGGTCACGTTGGCGCGTGCGATGTTCAGCATGTTCTGGCTCAGATCGAGCCCGATCGACATCCGGGCCTTCCTGCCCAGCAGGGTCAGCATGCGGCCCGAGCCGGTGCCCAGATCGACGACTCGCTCAAACGGCCCCGGCCCGGCCGCACGCTCGATTGCGCTCTCGACGGCCGTCTCGGACACATAGAGAGATCGAATTCGGTCCCAGCTCGGGGCCACCTGTTCGAAGTAGGCAGCGGCGGCGGTGGCGCGCTCGTCTCGCACCTCGTCCAGCCGGCGGTGGTCTGCTGCCCCGGCGGCGTCGTCCAGCAGGTCAAGCACTGTGTCGATCAGGCGGCGCACATCGGGTTCGTGGCTGATCCTGTAGAAGACCCGCGCTCCATCCGGGAATCGTTCGATCAGTCCCGCGTCGGCCATCAGCTTCAGATGGCGTGAGACGCGAGGCTGGCTCTGGTCCAGCACGCGGCTGAGTTCCATGACAGACAGCTCTTCACCCGCCAGGAGAGACAGCACGCGTAGACGGGTCGGCTCGCCGGCGGCGCGCAGGACATCCACGGTCTGATCAGCGGTCAGGCTCATGAGATAATCATATAAGGATATCCTTATATGCTGTGAAGCCGGAAAAGCGGCGACGGCCGTGGCTCTGAAGCGCGTTATAATGGGGGCATGCCGTCACGGAGCACCCTATGCGCCCCCAGTCCTTTCTCGTCCTGATCGCGACGCTCGCGATCGCGGCCTGTTCGCAGGCGGAGACGGCCGCACCGGCCATCGCCGAGCCTGCAACCCTTGAAGATCCAAGCGATGACTCTGCGGAGCTCCTGCTTGAAGAGACGGCACTGGACGTCGAGCCTCTGCCGCCGCGACCGCTTCCTGCCCGACCGGCGGCGCGCCGCCAGGCAGAACAGGGGCCGATGACATTGGAGCAAATGCTCGAGCGGGCCGAGCGTGGCTTTGACCGCGCCGACACTGATTCGGACGGTGTGGTGACGACTGCAGAGCTTGAAGCGGCCGCCGAAACCCTGCCCAATGCCCGCAACTGGGCGCGTGCCGACCGCGACGGCGACGGTCGCCTGACCCGTGACGAGTTCCGTTCGGTCGTCGCCTGGCGCTTCCAGCGCATGGACGGCGATGGCGATGGAACCGTCAGTCTTGCAGAGCGGCAGGCACGACGGGGCGGCGACGAAGGCTAGCTCTTGTCGCCGCCCGTCAGGGATTTCGCAGCGCCGACGGCCGACCAGGTGGTGAAGCCGACATGGGCGCGCGCGGGCGCGGCGGGTTCGGGTGCATCGGGCAGGGGGGCGAGGCGGCGCTTGTTGACGTGATCGACCTTGCGCTCCCCGACCTGATCGGGGAACTCGCCGCGGAAATAGAACCTCTGCCAGGCCTGCTTGACCGCCTCGGGGTCGCCGGCCGCCATACGGGTGTTGAAGTCGGTCCGGACCTCGGACCACTTGCGGTACTGCACAGCCAGATCGCCGTCGTCGTCGAGCGAGCGCCGCACCGGCTGGAACCGCTCGATCCTGTGGTGCGGGATCGGCTGCAGGAAGCAGAAGGGCTCATCCTTCTCGAACCGGATGACGCCCGGCGCGGTGAAACGCCAGTTCATGGTGAAGGGGTAGGGCAGCCAGTCGGTCTCGGTCACGCCTTCCAGCGGCGCGATGCCGTGCTTGGCCCGGTTCGGTGGCCCGGCGGCCCGCATGCCCCAGCCCTCGGGCGTCCGGAACATCCAGCCGGTGTGAAACGTCAGCACGCCCTCGGTGAAGTGGGACTGGGCGAAGTGTTCGAAATACAGGGCGTCCGAGTCGGGTCTGAACTGGATGGCGTCCGCCCCCATCCGCCCGTCCCATTCGGCCTCGAAGCCGAACGGGCAGAGCAGTTCCCATCCTGTGGTGTTGGCCATGGTCAGCGGCAGACACCGATAGGGGTGACGTCCCGCGAAGGTGTCCATCCAGTCGCGATCGGGCAGACCAGGAACCATGCGCGGCGGGTCCGGACGCATGGGGAAGCATTCCAGCGTCAAGGCGTCGGTCTCGGCGGCGATGTCGTTCACGGGTGGCCTCGAAACTGTGGTCGGCGGACTCTAGTCAGTCCGGCGTGCCTTCGCACCCCGGAACCGGCGTCAGGGGCGGCTCGCCCGCCGCCACGGCCTGAAGATTTCGGATCAACAGTCCCAGCATTCCCTGGACAGCAGCCATCGTCGCGCCCGCGGTGTGCGGAGTCAGGACGACATTGGGCACATCGGCCCACCGCGCGGCGGGCGTCGGCTCGGTGTCGAACACGTCCAGGGCCGCTTCACCCAGTCGCCCGGCCTTGAGCGCAGCAATGAGGGCGTCCTCGTCGACCAGCGAGCCCCGCGCGACATTGACCAGCAGGCCAGTCGATCCCAACGCCTCGATGACCTCGGCCGAGATCAGTCCGGTGTTCGTCTCATCCGCACGGCACGCGACAACCAGCACATCGGACGCCTTGGCCAGATCAACCAGCGACCCCGCCTTGGGCCACGCCGCGTCAGGCTTGTCTCTGGGACCCCACCAGCGGACCTCACAGCCCATGACGGCGACCCGCCTGGCCAGCGCCTCGCCGATAGCCCCCAGACCGACGATCCCGACCCGGCATCCGCGCATGGAGGGCGTGATCAGCCGCTGCTCAATGACCCAGTCCCCGGCCCGTACGATACGGTCACCGTCGACGACCCGCCGTCGTGCCGCGAGGATCAGGGCCAGGGCGTGATCGGCGACGTCCTCGTGGTTCACCGCCGGCGCATGCGTCACGATCAGTCCGCGCGACCGGCACCAGGCCAGATCCAGCCCGTCGTATCCCGAGGTGAAGCACGCGACGTGCCGCAGCCTGGGCAGCTGATCGAGGACGACTGTGTCGAGGCAGTCCTCGCCAGCCACCACCACGGCAGCAACTTCGCCGGCCGCGTCCGCCGGGAGTCCTTCCCACTGACGAAACACGCGATAGCTGCTGTCCAGAAAGGGCGCGATCGGGGCCAGGGCGCGCGACGCGATCAGAAGGGCGGGAAGGGTGGTCATGTGCAGCGCTATAGGCTGCGTCTGCGAGACTGGGGAGAGGCTTGCGTCCTTTGGCCAACCACAGTCAGATGGCGGCCTCTGATTGACCCTTCGCTCAGCCTGGGACTGCGACATGATCCGACCGGCGATCGTCACCTTGGCAGGCCTGACCCTGCTGTCCGCATGCCAGGCGGCCGGGACGGCGTCCGCTCCGGCCGAGCCTGCCTCAGCCGCGCCATCACAAGCCGCCGTCGAGGGCGTCCGGGGCGCAGAGACAACGCTCAGCGTCGGCCAGACCCTGCACATCGCCCTGCCGAGCAATGCCACCACCGGCTATCAGTGGCAGATCTCCGGCGTCGAGGGATCCGTGCTGACGCCCGCCGAGCCTTTCGGCGACGAAGTGGTCGATCCGCATGCGCCGGGCATGGTGGGCGTCGGGGGGCAGACGCACTGGCGCCTTGTCGCGTCGCGCCCAGGATCGGCCACCCTGACGTTCACCTATGCCCGGTCATGGGAGCGCAACACGCCACCCGCCGAGACGGCGACCTATCGCATCGTGGTCCGGTAGGTCGTCGCGGACGCGACTAGCGCCCGAACTTCTGGAACTTGATCCGGTGGGGGATCAGGGCGTCGGTGCCCAGGCGGCGCTTCTTGTCCTCTTCATAGGCTTCGAAGTTCCCTTCGAACCACTCCACGTGGCTGTCGCCCTCGAAGGCCAGGATGTGGGTCGCCAGGCGGTCCAGGAACCAGCGGTCGTGGGAGATGACCACGGCGCAGCCGGCGAACTCTTCCAGCGCCTCTTCCAGGTTCTGAAGCGTCTCGATGTCCAGGTCGTTGGTCGGTTCGTCGAGCAGGATCAGATTGCCGCCGGTGGCCAGCGTCTTGGCCAGGTGGACGCGGTTGCGCTCCCCCCCTGACAACTGGCCGACCTTCTTCTGCTGGTCGCCGCCCTTGAAGTTGAAGCTGCCGACATAGGCGCGGGTGTTGATCTCGCGCTTGCCGACCATCATCACGTCAGTTCCGCCCGAGATCTCTTCCCAGATGGTCTTGTTCGGGTCCAGCGCATCGCGCGACTGGTCGACGTAGGCCAGCTTCACCGTCTCGCCCACGCGGATCGAGCCGCCGTCCGGCGTCTCCTGACCGGTGATCAGCTTGAACATGGTCGACTTGCCCGCGCCGTTGGGCCCGATCACGCCGACGATACCGTTTGGCGGCAGCTTGAAGGTCAGATTGTCGAACAGGAGTTTGTCGCCATAGGACTTCTGCAGGCCCTCGACCTCCAGGACGACGTTGCCCAGCCGCGGCCCGGGCGGGATCTGGATGACGGCGAAGGACTGGGCCTGACGGCTGTTTTCCTGCTCGGTCACCATCTTCTCATAGGCCGCCAGACGGGCCTTGGACTTGGCCTGACGGGCCTTGGCACCCGATCGCACCCATTCCAGTTCGCGGGTCAGGGCGCGTTGGCGAGCCTCGGATTCCGACTGCTCCTGAACGACGCGCTTCTGCTTCTGCTCCAGCCAGCCGGAGTAGTTGCCCTCGTAGGGGATGCCCTTGCCGCGATCGAGTTCCAGCGTCCACTTGGTGACCTGGTCCAGGAAGTAACGGTCGTGGGTGACCAGGATCACGCAGCCCGGGAAGTTCTCCAGGTGGTGCTGCAGCCAGGCAACCGACTCGGCGTCCAGGTGGTTGGTCGGTTCGTCCATCAGCAGCATGTCGGGCTTGGACAGCAGCAAACGGGCCAGCGCTACGCGGCGCTTCTCACCGCCCGACAGGTTCGTCACCGCCCAGTCGTCGGGCGGGCAGCGCAAGGCGTCCATGGCCATCTCGATGCGACTGTCGATGTCCCAGACGTCGCCGGCGTCGATCTTTTCCTGGAGGGACGTCATCTCCTCCATCAGTTCGTCGGTATAGTTTTCGCCCAGCTCGCCCGCCACTTCGTTGAAGCGGTTGACCCACTGCTTTTCGACGCACCAGGCCTCGACGTTTTCGCGGACGTTCAGGCTGTCATCCAGGTGCGGCTCCTGCTCCAGGTATCCGCGCTTGATGCCGTCGGCGGCCTTGGCCTCGCCCGAGAACTCGCTGTCCAGCCCCGCCATGATCTTCAGCAGCGTCGACTTGCCCGAGCCGTTGACGCCGACCACGCCGATCTTGGCGTCGTTGTAGAAGCTGAGCCAGATGTTCTCGAAGATCTTTTTGCCGCCGGGGAAGGTCTTGGTCAGACCCTGCATCTGGAAGATGTATTGCTGCGCCATGAGGTGCGTGCGCCCTTGTCGTTCAAGCGTGTGAGGAGGTCGGCGCGGGTTTAGCGACCGGCGCGCGACAGGGCAAACGACATAGGGGAGGGAAGGGGCGGTTTGAAGGCGTTCGACAATCCGACTGTAAGGCGGTAAGGATCGTTCATGGCAATTCACTTCGCCAAGATCACGTCCAAGTCCCAAACGACCGTCCCGCGAGAAGTGCGCGAGGCGCTGAAGGCGGGACCGGGGGACACCCTGGCCTATCGGATCGGTCCTGATGGCGTCACGGTGACCCGGGTCGAGCCTGTGGACTGGTCGTATCTTCGGTCGCTCGAGCCGACCCTGTCGGAGTGGAACACGGCGGAGGACGCGGCGGCCTTCGATGATCTGTGACGCCGGCGACGTCGTGGTGGTGCCGTTCCCCTTCAGCGACATCGCGGTCGCCAAGGCCAGACCTGCCCTGGTCGTCTCATCGGCCAAGGCCAATGAGCGCGGCTCCGAGACGCTGCTGGCCATGATCACAACGGCTGCGGCCGGGACGCGGTCGAGCGACACAGGCCTGAACGATCTCGAAGACGCGGGCCTAAAGACCCCGTGCGTGGTTCGCTTGAAGTTGTTCACCCTGGACAATCGACTTGTCGCGCGTCGCATAGGGCGACTGTCCAGCAGTGATCGGGCTCGGTGCGGCCTGGCCATTCGGGACTTGATCGCGATCTAGCTCGGCCGCCTTACCAGCGAAACAGCACCCGGCCCACGACCGCGCCGACAGCCGCACCGGCGGCGATCCCCAAGGAGTACCAGACCGTCACGAAGCTGGCCGTGTGCTCGGGGCAGTGCAGGCCGTAAAGCGTCGTCGCCAGCGCCGCGGTCAGCAGGCCCGCCGCCGCCCCCGCCGCGCCCGGCCGCATGGGGGCGAAACCGCGCGCCGCGCCGAACACGAAGGGCGCCGCGATCAGGCTGAGGATCAGGATTCGTGGCGCGCAGGTCCGGGCGCTGTCGCCCATCAGGGCGGGCATCCGCTCGGGCTCCGGCATGGCCATGAATTCCCAGAGCGCCACCCCGCCTGCCGCCGCCAGCACAAGCCCCAGGAGCATGAGGGGCCCCCGGATCGGCATGCCGGGTCGCCCCAGCCGATCCAGCAGCCAGAAGCCGACGACGCCCAGCGCCCCGGTGTAGATGGCCTTGGCCCAGAACGTTGGACCGACCATGGCCGCGCCCAGATCGTCGCGGAATCCCAGCCACAGTCCGACGCCCAGCAGGACCAGCAGCCCACCGGCGACCAGCGCCAGCAGCAGCCGCCGCTCCACCTGCCTCGCGCCAGCGACCGGCAGGTCGGCGGCCAGGGCCTCGATCAGATCATCGGTCTTCATCGTCGGCTCCCTCGGACGCGGGCGCGAAGCGGGCGTTCAATGATTTCATGCTGCGGTGGATGCTCACCTTGGCGGCGGTCAGGGTGTAGCCATGGTTGGCGGCGGCCTCGGCGACGGTCAGGCCCCTCAGCCGCACATCCTCGATCAGGCGGCGCTGTCGGGCGGGCAGCAGGGCCAGGATGCGGGTCAGGTTGGCGCGGGTCGCCCCATCCTCAACGGTGTGGTCGGCGAACAGCTCGCCGGCTTCTTCGATCGGGTGGGTTGGGCGGCGACCCTGTCGGCGCAGATGGTCGATCAGCTTGTGCCGCGCGATGGCGAAGGCCCAGGCCGTAAAGGGTTGGTTGCGGTCCCAGGTGGCTCGCTTGGCGTGGATGGCGATCAGGGTCTCCTGCACCAGGTCCTCCGCATCCTCTCCACCGTTGAACAGCCGCCGTCGGAAGAAGGGACGCAGGTGCGCCCCCATGTCGGACAGCAGCGCTCGCCAGGCGGCGGCATCGCCCTCCAGTCCGCGGAGCATCAAGGCTTTCAGTTGGGCTTCGCGTTCGGTCACGTGGGTCCGGATACGGTGGAGGACGCGAAGGGTTACATCGACATCCTACAGTGTGTAGCCGCCGTCCACGACCAGGCCGGCCCCCGTCATCGATCGGGCGGCCGGAGAGAGCAGAAAGGCGATCTGACCCGCGATCTCCTCGGGCTTGGCGTAGCGACCCAAAGGCGTCCCATGGGCGGCGATGGTCTCGAATGCGGCCTGTTCCGACCCGAGCTCGGCGACCATCTCCTTGAAAAAATCCATCCCGCGCCACATCGGGGTCTCAACCCCGCCGGGCAGGATCGTGTTGACCCGGACCCCGCGTGGCGCGCCTTCCTTGGCCGCCACCTTGACGAGCTGGATCGTCGCGGCCTTGGACGCCGCATAGGCCGCGATTCCCGCTTCGGCCTTCACGCCCGACGCGGAGGAGACGACCACGGCTGAACCGCCGTCACGCAGCAGCCGCATCCCGCTTCTCAGCGTCAGGAAGGCGCCGTCCAGATTGACTGAAATCACCCGACGCCAGGCCTGGAACGACAGGTCGGCGATGGTCCCGCTCTCTGAGATACCGGCGTTGACCACGACGCCGTCCAGTCCACGCCAGTGGTGGCGCACCCCGTGCTCTACGCCTTCCCATGCCTTTTCGTCCGACACATCCTGGGCGCAGAGCAACAACTCAAGGCCCGGCCGCTGGAGGTCATCTCCAAGCGAGTGCAGCCGATCGCCGTCACGATCGACCAGCACGAGCGCACGGGCACCGTCATCGGCCAGCCGCCTCGCGGCCGCCGCGCCTATGCCCGATGCGGCGCCAGTGACCAGGACGATGCCGGGAAATGAGGAGGTCATCGCGTGTCTCCAGCTCTCCTGAGTCCCGGCAACAGCGCCATCAGCGCCTGGGTGAAGCCCCTCGGTGCCACCGTCAGATGGTCTTCGTCCTCCAGCACGGCTGACCGGATCGTCAGGCCTGGATAGCTCCGGCTCTCCAGCGCCGCCTCGAACGCCTGGACGTCGCCGACCATATCGACATCGTCGGTGTTGCGGGGGCTGGGTCCCGGCACTTCGAAATCGCCGATGTAGACGAAAACATCGGCCTTCAGGTCGTCATGCGTGCGGGCATAGTCCGCCTCCATGCGGAAGGCGTGCCGCCGATCGAACCACAGCGACGGGCTGCCCAGCGCATATCCGCTGAACATCGCCGGATCGGTGAACATGACCTGTGCGCCCAGGAGGCCACCATAGGAATGGCCCAGAAGCACCCGCCGCGTCGGATCCGCCCGGAACCGCTCCTCGATGAAAGGCAACACCTCGGCCTTCAGATAGGCCTGATACGCCGGGCCCCCGCCATGCAATGAAGAGGACGCACTCCGAGGTCCGTTCGGTGTCGGCGTATAGTCGCGGTTGCGGCTGACGGTTCCGTCGTCGCCTCTGGCGTAGGACAGGCCGACCAGGATGTGCTCCTCCACCACCGGCCCGTTAAGGTTCACCCGCCGCCCGATCTGACGCAGGATCGGAAAGGCGTAATCCGCGTCTGTAACGAAGAGCACGGGATAGCGTCGCTGCGGTTCGCGGTCGTAGGACGGCGGCAGGTGCACGAACACTTGGTACTCGCGGCCCGACACAGGATCGGGGACATCCCAGACCTGCGAGCCCAGGATTTCATAGGGAGCGCCGCCACCGCGCTGCGTCGAAGCGCTTGGGCTGGGCTGTCCCTGCGCCACCTCGGTGCATGCTCCCGCTAGGAGGCAGAAAGCGGCTATCCAGATGCGTGACTTCATGCGTCCCCCTTGGCTTTGCCGCTGTAGCCTAGCTGTCTGCGGGGCCGAAATGGGGCGTGGCTGAGAGGCGACGCCAGCGCCCATGAAAAATCCCTTGGGTCTGCATCCGTAGAGCTCGTTCGCGACCTCTAGTCGGCAAAAGCAGGCAGCCGTGTCGAGGGGGCGGATGAGGGTTCGAGTATTGTTTGCGGGACTTGCGGCATCGGCTTTGCTGGTGGCCGGGGGCGCGCACGCCCAGGGTCGAAGCGATTTGGGACCAGCGCTCGACGCCTTTGTCCGGCGGGCCCTGGATCGCACAGAGGCGATGCCAGGGCTTTCTGTCGCGGTGGTCGACGACCGGGGCCTGATCCACGCGGCCGGGTTCGGCGTCGCTGATGTCGAGAGCCCGGTGCCGGTCACCGTCGACACGCCCTTCTACATCGCCTCCTCGACCAAGTCCTTCACGGCTCTGGCCATCGCGGCCATGGATCGACGGGGAGAGGTCGACATTGACGCGCCTCTGTCATCCTGGTCGACCGGCTCGGGCGTTCCGGCCGATCTCGCCGCGACCGTCAGCCTGTCGGATTTGCTCAGCCATCAGTCGGGCGTCAGGAGCGACCCGATCGCCATGCGCGTCGCCTTCAGCGGCGACTGGACGCCAACCGAGTTGTGGCGGCTGACGGCCGAGACCCAGCCGAACACCGAGGCCGATCATGGCCACTTCGAATACACCAATGCCGGCTACAACCTCGCTACTGTCCTGATGGAACGCCGCTGGGGCCGCGATTGGCGCGACTTGGTCGAACAGGAGGTGCTGGCTCCCCTCGGCATGACTCGTACCACCGCCCGCATCGACGCCCTGCGCGCCGGTGGCGTCGTCGTTGCAGGCGGGCATTTCGCCGACGGGCCCGGCCCCGCCCGACGCTCGCCGCTGCAGAAGACCGACGCCACCATGCAGTCCGCCGGAGGGCTGGTGTCCACCGCATCGGACATGGCCATTTGGCTGGAGGCCCAGATCAACGAGGGCGTTGTCGGTGGACGACGGGTTTTCCCTGAGGGGCTCGTGGCCTCCACCCATGCGTCGCGTGTGGTCGTTGATGGCCGCTCAGGCCCCTACACTCGCCACGGATACGGCCTGGGGTGGTATCTGGGCCGCTATGCCGATGACCTTATGATCCATCATTTCGGTGGCTTTGCGGGCTCCCGAGCCCATGTCTCTTTCATGCCCGATGGCCGACTGGGCGTGGCTGTCATGGTCAATGAAGACTTCGCCGCAGGCGACCTCGCGGATCTGGTGGCCAACTACGCCTACGACTTCGCAGCTGGCATGTCGGATATTGATACGGTCTATGATGCGCGTCTTGACGCCCTCGTGACCCAGCGGGACGAACGCCGCGCCCGGATCGCAGCAGCGGTCGCGGAGCGCCGCCAGCGTCCGCGCACCCTGACCCTGGCTGATGATGCCTACGTCGGCGACTACGTCAGCCCGGCGCTGGGCCGTCTGACCGTCCGGCCGACGACCGGGGGGCTGGAGCTCTCGATCGGCGCCATGCGCGCGGTCGCTGAGGCCGCGACTCAGCCTGACGCCGCGCGGGTCGAACTGGTCCCCTTTCAAGGCCAGGTGGTTCAGTTCGAGGTCGAGGATGGACGCGCGATCGCGGCCACCTTCTCCGGCTATCGCTACGTCAGGGAGTAAACCAGGCGGGGTGGCAGGGCCTCAGGCGTAGTTGAAGCTGACCGAGATCCGCTCCACCTTGGCCGCATTCGCCGGCACCTCGTGGCGCAGCCAGCTCTCCCACATCAGGACGGTCCCGGCGTGAGGGGTCAGATAGACAAAGGGCTGCTCGGTCTCGGGGGCATCCGGTCGCACACTCGGTCGCGCCATCATCATGGCCAACCGGGGATCTTCCAGCTTCAGCGCCGAAGCCCCGTCCGGAACCTCGACATAGACCGTGCCCGACAGGAAGGCGTGGGGGTGGATGTGGCCGGAATGCGATCCGCCCGGCTTGAGGATGTTGACCCACATCGTGTCCAGACGCGGCTTTCGGCCCAGGTCAAAGTTCAGCGCCCTGGCATAGGCGACCGCATGCCGGTCCAGATGCCGCTTCAGCTCCGCAAACTCGGGAAGGCGCTGCGGCAGATCGTTCAACGAGCCATAGGAGGTATAGCCGCGATAGCCGTGCGCCCGGCACCAGGCGCGACCCGCGCCATCCTCGACAGCCAGCATCCGGCAGGCGTCGGCCAGACCGGCGTTGAAGGCGGCGAAGCCGGGCGTTTCCGCTAGGCTGGCCTCATAAACCTGTGTGACGAAGAGGGGGCGAAGGGACATGGCCCGGGCATAGCGCCGGTCGGGCACCGGGGTCCACCGCGCCTGTTTCCTCGACGATGCATCGAGGTCACGACTTGTCATCCCGGCCGGAGCGCAGCGGAGCGCCGGGACGGACGGCGCTCTGTCCCGGCTCTCCCGGTCGACCGGAGGGCGAACCGGGAGCATGGCTGAGATAATCTCCATGACTGACCTCGGCCCGGCTCGGCGGCCGAGCCTGCAGACTGTAAAGGGCCCGCGTCCCGGCTCTGCGCTGCGCTCCGGCCGGGATGACAAGTGCGGACATGATCTTGCTTGGACGGGAAGGGTGGCTCCCCCCTAGTGCGGGTTGAATGCCCGGACTGGTAAAGCGTACAATAAACCTATTTTAATCAATATATAGTTGAATTATATTGAACTGGTATCTCAACATTTGCACTCGTTGGACTCGGTGTCTCAAGAGTCCAATCCGGCCGCTCCGGTCAGGATCGTCTCGGCCTCTGGCGTGTGCTTGGCCCCGGACCGGTCGTGCAGCACCAGCGCGGGCAGAAGACGGAGCGGTGCGCGCCCCCCGCGGACGGCATGGACCAGCACCCGTTTGGCCGGCGCTTCAGCAAAGGGCTGGACCGGCCGAACAGAGAACGAACCGCACCTTTCGCCCAACAGGCCTAGGATATCTGCCAGTCGGTCCGCCCGGTGGATGATGACGGTCCGTCCACCGTCCTTCACCCCGTCCGTCAGGAACCTGACCCAGGCCGCCAGGCCATCCTCCGCGATCCAGGCCCCGCGCTTGGCCGGGGAGGGCGGTCGCAGGGCGGCCTCGTCGTCGAAGAAGGGTGGATTCGACACCGCCCAGTCGGCGCGGGGAAGGCCAAGCGGTCTGAATCCCTGTCCCACATCGCCATCCAGGATGCGGATCCGGTCGCCCCAGCCGTTCAGCACAGCGTTGCGCCTCGCCAGGTCCGCGGCCATCGGGTCGCGCTCGATCCCGATCAGGACCGTGTCTGGTCGCCGCGCGGCGATCTGGGTCAGGACACCGCCGGCGCCGCACCCGGCCTCCAGAACGGTCTCGCCGGGTTTTGCCGCAACGCTCGCCGCCAGCAGGGCCGCGTCCATGCCCGCACGATAGCCCGTCTTCGGCTGTAACAGACGGACCTTGCCGCCCAACAGGGCGTTCTCGATCGGGGTGTTATCGAGCTCGACTCCCTCGAGGGGTGGAGATGCGACGGTCACGCGGCTTGACCCTTCATGGCGGCGTCACCATTGTCCCGCGAGACGCCGCCCTGCAAGGACGGATGATCGAGCGACGCGGAGACCCCTCGCGCCGCGAGGCCTGAAAGAGAGTTTCCTTGGACGCCGCCCTGCTCACCGCCACCCGCCCCAAGGGCGACGTCGAGACCCTGGCCCGCCTGGCCAAGGGCGACATGGCGGCGGTCGACGCCCTGATCCTGGATCGCATGCAGTCCCAGGTGCCCGTGATTCCGCTTCTGGCCGAGCATATCGTTTCGGCGGGCGGCAAGCGCCTGCGTCCGCTTCTGACCATCGCCGCCGCCCGTGCCGTTGGGGCGACCGAGGTCGAGAACGCCCTGAAACTCGCCGCCTCGGTCGAGTTCATCCACACCGCCACCCTGCTTCATGACGATGTGGTCGACGGCTCCGAGCGCCGCCGGGGCAAGGTCGCGGCCCATCTGATCTGGGGCTCGGCCACAAGCGTGCTGGTCGGGGATTTCCTGTTCGCCCGCGCCTTCGAGCTGATGGTCGAGACCGGGGCCATCCGTGCGCTCGGCATCCTGGCCCAGGCCTCGGGTGTCATCGCCCAGGGCGAGGTGCTGCAGCTGACCCGCGCCCACGACCTGAACCTGGATCAGGAAACCTATCTGCGCATTATCTCGGCCAAGACGGCAGAACTTTTCGCCGCCGCCGCCGAGGCCGGGGCCGTGGGCGTCGGTGCCGACGAGCGGACCACCACGGCGCTGCGATCCTACGGCCTGAACCTGGGTCTGGCCTTCCAGCTCGCCGACGACGCCCTGGACTACGGCGGTTCGTCCGAGGCGCTCGGCAAGAACGCCGGCGATGACTTCCGAGAAGGCAAGGTTACTCTGCCGCTGCTGCTGGCCGTAGCGCGCACGCGCGGCCGCGAGGACGCTTTCTGGGACCGCACGATCAACCGCAATGAACGCTCCGACGAGGATTTCCGTCGCGCCCGCGAGCTGATCCTGGGAACCGGAGCCGTCTCGGCCACGCTGGACGCCGCCGGCGACTACGCCGACGCCGCCAAGGCCGCGCTAAAGGTCCTGCCGCGCAGTGACTGGCGTTCGGCGCTGGAAAGCCTCGCCGACTTCGCCGTCAGCCGGGCCAGCTAGCGTAGGCTGGCCGCGAACCGCTGGATGCGCGCACACGCATCCTCCAGCACGTCCTCTGACGTCGCATAGCTGATCCGGAAGTAGGGGCTCAACCCGAACGCGGCCCCATGCACAACCGAAACGCCTTCGGCCTCCAGCAAGGCCGTGGCGAAGGTTTCATCGCTGTCGACCACGGTCCCGTCCGGAGCCGTCTTGCCGATCAGGCCCTCAATCGACGGATAGACGTAGAAGGCGCCTTCCGGCGACGGGCAGCGGATGCCGGTCGCCTGGTTCAGCATCGACACGACCAGATCGCGACGCCGCTCAAAGGCCGCGCCGCGCTCGGGCAGGAAGTCCTGCGGCCCGTTCAGCGCCTCCACGGCCGCCCATTGGCTGATGGAGGCCGGGTTCGACGTCGTCTGGCTGGCGACCTTGCGCATCAGGTCGATCAGAGGCTTGGGACCACCCGCATAGCCGATCCGCCAGCCGGTCATGGCATAGGCCTTGGAAACGCCGTTGACCGTCAGGGTCCGGTCGTAAAGGTCGGGCGCGACCTGGGCGATGGTCGTGTACTCGAACCCGCCATAGGTCAGGTGCTCGTACATGTCGTCGGTCAGGATCCAGACGTGCGGATGGCGCCGCAGCACCTGCGCCAGCGCCTCCAGCTCGGCCCGCGTATAGGCCGCGCCGGTCGGGTTCGACGGGCTGTTCAGGATCAGCCACTTCGTCCGGGGCGTGATCGCCGCCTCCAACACCTCGGGCCGCAGCTTGAAGCCGTCCGTTTCCACGCCGGTCACGAACACGGGGTCCCCGCCCGCCAGCAGCACCATGTCGGGATAGCTGACCCAGTAAGGGGCCGGCACGATGACCTCGTCGCCAGGGCTCAGGGTGGCGACGAAGGCATTGTAGATCACCGGCTTGCCGCCCGGGGCCACGTGGATCTGGGCGGTCGTGTAGGTGAGGCCGTTCTCGCGCGCGAACTTGGCCACGATAGCGGCCTTCAGTTCCGGCAGACCGTCGACGTCGGTGTACTTGGTCTCGCCGCGCCGGATGGCGGCGATGGCGGCGGCCTTGATGTTCTCCGGCGTGTCGAAATCGGGCTCGCCGGCCCCCAGGCTGATGATGTTGCGGCCCTGACGCTTCAGCTCGCGCGCCTTGGCGGTCGCGGCGAGCGTCGCGGACGGCGCGACGCGGGCGAGGGCGGAGGACTGCAGGTCGGACATCTTCGATTCCCCGGGGAGGTCGAAATCCTTTACGCAGATGCGAAAGACGGATCAAACGACAGGCTCGCGCCGACGCCGCGACGGATGCTAAGCGCCGAATATGAGGCGCATCCTCGACTTCATTCTGAACATGGAGGCGCGGCGCTGGCGCACGGCGCTGGCGGCGGTCCTGCTCATTGGCGCGACCCTGGCGCTGCTCGCACTGGGCAAGACCCAGTTCGCCCTGGATGCCGAGGAGAACCTGGAGGCTTGGCTGCAGGGCTATCGCGGTAGCCCGTGGGCCTTCGCCGTGACCATCGCCCTGTTCGTGGCCGCGGCCTTCGTCGGGGCTCCGCAGTTCATTCTGATAGCGGCTTGCGTGGTCGCCTTCGGACCGTCGCTCGGCTTCTTCTACAGCTGGGCGGCGACGGTGGTTTCGGCAGGCGTGACCTACTGGCTGGGCCGGGGGCCGACGGCGAGGCTGATCGACCGGCTCGACAGCCGCACGCTGGCGAGGCTGAAGCGGTTCGTGGGCAAGAACGCCTTTTACGCCAGCTTCATGATCCGCAACGTCCCGTCGGCGCCTTTCATCGTCGTCAACATGGCGTTCGGGGCCACTCGGGCCTCATTTCTCGCCTTTCTCGCGGGGTGCGCGCTCGGCGTTTTGCCCAAGACGGCGCTGGTCGCCTTCTTCGGCGGCGCGGTCGTATCAGCGGTCAGCGGTGACGGCGTCTGGACCTCTGTGATCCTCGTCGTGGTCGCCGTGATCTGGCTGGCGATCATGCTGGGCGTGCGTGAGCTGGTCCGCAGACGCGAGACGGCCTCGGACAATGGTCCGTCATCCTGAACGGAACCGTCACCGCCTCGTGATCGATGGAGGGAAGCCGGACGGTTTCGGGGCTTGTAATCGCCTGTAGCAGCGGGCAAACGGGCGCTTAGTCCGTCAGGCGAGGACGATCAGGAGACTGGCTGCGCATGGGGATGCGTTCCGGTCAGGGGCGTCGCCAACGCGGGCTGGACCAGAATCGCCTCAGACGGCCCCAACCCGAACGGTAACCGACCCCCATGAGCTTCTCCCTCTTCGGCGCGATCTCCAATGACATCGCGATGGACCTGGGCACCGCCAACACCCTGATCTACATGAAGGGCAAGGGCATCGTCCTCAACGAGCCGTCCGTGGTGGCGCTGAGAAATGTCGGTGGACGCAAGATCGTGCACGCCGTGGGCATCGAGGCCAAGCAGATGCTGGGTCGCACGCCCGGTCACATGGAAGCCATCCGCCCCATGCGCGACGGGGTCATCGCCGACTTCGAAGTCGCCGAGGAGATGATCAAGCACTTCATCCGCAAGGTTCATAACCGCAAGGGCTTCGTGAACCCCAAGATCATCGTCTGCGTGCCCTCGGGCGCGACGGCGGTCGAGCGCCGGGCCATCAACGACAGCTGCCTGAACGCCTCGGCCCGTCGCGTGGGCCTGATCGACGAGCCGATGGCGGCTGCGATCGGCGCAGGCCTGCCGATCCACGAACCGACCGGCTCCATGGTGGTCGACATCGGCGGCGGCACCACCGAGGTGGCCGTGCTGTCGCTGTCGGGCATCGTCTATTCGCGTTCGGTCCGTGTCGGCGGCGACAAGATGGACGAAGCGATCATCAGCTACATGCGCCGCAACCATAACCTTCTGATTGGCGAGACGACCGCCGAGCGGATCAAGAAGGACATCGGCACTGCCCGCATTCCTGCCGATGGCGAAGGCCTGTCGATCGAGGTCAAGGGCCGTGACCTGATGCAGGGCGTGCCGCGCGAGGTGCGCATCTCGGAGCGTCAGGCCGCCGAGGCGCTGGCCGAGCCGGTTTCGCAGATCATTGACGCGGTGAAGGTGGCTCTTGAAGCCACCCCGCCGGAGCTGGCCGCCGACATCGCCGACAAGGGCATCATGCTGACGGGCGGTGGCGCTCTCCTGCGCGGTTTGGACGCGGAAATCCGCGATCACACCGGTCTGCCGGTCTCGGTTGCGGATGATCCCTTGTCCTGCGTCGCCATCGGCTGCGGCCGGGTGCTCGAGCATCCGCGCTGGATGAAGGGCGTTCTGGACTCGGCGCTCTGATCCAGGGCGGCGACGTCGCAGCAAATCCCCGTGATTGCAGAGATCTAGCCGGTTCCAATCTGGCGCGCTTTTTGCAATAGGCTGGCCGCACCGGTGGGGGGCGTCCCGCCGATTCTGACCTCTTTTGGAAGGCAAGGCCGTGGCGTTCCGCGACGGACCGTTTGATCAGCTCAAGGTGCCGCTGGCGTGGACCGCCGCGGTCGCGGTGGTCATTGCCCTGATCGCATCGGTTCTGATGATCCTGGCTGACCGGCGAAACGACGGCGGTGCCCACGGCTATGGCCCGGTGCGGGCGGGCTTCGATGCGGTCTTGGCTCCGGTCAACGGCGTGCTCGCAGCGCCTGTGCGCTGGGTGGGTGGCGCCTCGGATTACGTGGGGAGTTATTTCAACGCGGTGGACGAAAACCGCCGGCTTCGTCGCCAGGTTGCCGAGCTTCAGCCCTGGCGTGACCAGGCGATTGCCCTGAAGAACGTCAACGCTCGGTATGAGGCCATGCTGGGACTGCGGACCGAACCGCCGGTCGCGATGGCCACGGCGCGCTCAGTGTCGGAATCGCGCGGGCCCTTTGCACATGCGCGACTGCTCGATACGGGCGCGGGCCAGGGTGTGCGCATTGGCAACCCTGTGATCAACGAGCATGGCTTGGTCGGCCGCGTCGTCGGGACCACCGACGGCGTTAGCCGGATGCTGCTGGTTACCGACGTCGCCAGCCGGGTGCCAGTCCTGATAGACCGTACCGATGCCCGTGCCATCCTGACCGGCGACGGCTCGGGCAATCCCCGACTGGAGTTCGTCCGTGGCGTTGGGTCAATTCAGGCCGGGGACCGCGTCCTGACGTCCGGTGACGGCGGCGGCGTTCCCCGCGGCGTCCCGATCGGCGTCGCGGCTCGCGGCATTGACGGCAGCTGGCGGGTGAAGCTGTTCAGTGACCGGGGTGCCATCGATTATGTGCGCGTAATGCTTTTCGAGGATTTCGGCCAGCTGGTCGATCCCGAGGCCCTGAATGCGCCGCCTCTGGCGGGTCTCGCGACCGCTCCGGCCCCTGACGCCGTCCAGGCGGCAGCGATCGGCGACGCGGCTGCGCGGCGCGCGCGTCAGGCCGACTCGGCAACCACCGCGCCTGCGACGGCGGAGGCTCCGGAGTGAGGCGGCCCGTCGCGGTCAGGGTCGTCGGCTCGTTCGAGCTGGTGTTTCGACCGGCTCTGATCGCCATCGCCCTGACGATCGTGCTGGCCACGCCGGTCAAGGTGTTCGGAATGACCCTGCCTGAGCCGGTGTTGCCCATGGTGCTGGCCTTCGCTTGGCCACTCATTCGGCCCTCCATGCTGGCCCCTGCCGTGCTGTTTGCTCTGGGACTTTTCCTCGACATCTTCTGGGGCGGGACGCTGGGAACGTGGCCGTTGGCCCTGCTGACTGTCTATGCCGTGGTTCTGGGGTCGCGGAACCTTCTGGCCGGGCAGGAGACCCGGGTGCTGTTCATCTGGTATGCGATCTGCACCGGCCTCGCCTTCATTCTGGCCTATCTGGTCGTCAGTCTTGATGCCGGGCGGCCGCCCAGCCTTCTGGCTCTGGTGCTTCAGGTCTTGCCGACGCTTCTTCTGTTTCCTTTGGCCGACTGGATGGTCCATCGGTTCGACGATGGTGATGTGCGCTTCAGATGAGCAGCGAACCGTCCATCTTCTTTTCCGATGTGAATGAGCGGCAGGGTTCGTTCCTGCGGCGCACATTCGTTGTGGGCGGCCTGACCGCCGTTGGTGTCACGGCCCTGACCGTTCGCCTCGCCCAGCTCCAGGTCGTGCAGGCCCAGGAGTATGCGACGCTCGCCAGCCAGAACCAGTTCAACTTCCGTCTGGTCCCGCCGCCGCGCGGACGGATCCTTGACCGTAACGGCGTGGTCATCGCCGGCAACCGGCCGAGCTTCCGGGTTCTTGTCGTGCGTGACGAGACCAAGGATCTGGATCAGACGCTTGACCTTCTTGGGCAGCTGCTACCGGACACCGTTGACCGGCGGCGTGCCATAATCCGTGACGTGAACGCGGCCCCAAGGTTCTCGCCGGTTCCCGTCAAAAGCGACCTGACCTGGGAAGAGTTCGCCCGGGTCAACCTCTATGCCAACGAACTGCCCGGCGTGATGGCCGACATGAACGAGGCCCGCTATTATCCGTTCGGCGGATCCTTCGCCCACGTGGTGGGCTATGTCGCCAAGCCCTCCGACCGGGACGTGCAGAGCTTCAGGGACCGCGGCGAAGAGGTTCCTCAACTCCTCTACAACCCGGGCTTTCGCATCGGCCGCACGGGCGTCGAGAAGGCCCTGGAGGTCGATCTGCGCGGCGTGGAGGGCGGCAACCGGGTCGAGGTCGATGCGCGGGGTCGGGTCGTTGCCGAGGATGTCGGCGGTTCCCGGCCGGCGGTTCCGGGCAAGGAGGTGGTCCTTACCCTGGACGCAGACGTCCAGAACCGGGCGCTCGAGGTTTTCGGCGAGGAAGCCGGCGGCGCTGTCGTGATGGACGTCCGCAACGGCGACATCCTGTGCATGGTATCGGCCCCGTCCTTTGACCCCAATCTCTTCGTCAACGGCATTCCAAGCTCGATGTACCGGCCGCTGGCCGACTATGAACGCAGGCCCCTGCTGGACAAGTCAATCTACGGCACCTTCGCGCCAGGCTCGACGTTCAAGCCGATTACTGGCCTCGCGGCGCTTAAGCGCGGTGCCAATCCGGACCGTCGGATCGTCTGTACTGGTGGCTACTACCTGGGCCGCCGTTTCGCCTGTCACGCCACGCATGGCTCGCAGAACATGCGCGAGGCGATCAAGAACTCCTGCAACGTCTACTTCATGACCATCGCGGTCGAGATGGGGCCGGACGCGATCGCAGAGACCGCGCGCGAGATGGGCTTTGGCCAGACCTTCGACATCAGCATCGACGGGCAACGCCGGGGGCTGGTGCCGGATCGCGATTGGCGCCGCCGCAATCCCGTACAGGGAGATCCGGTGTGGTATCCGGGCGAAACGCCCAGCTATGCCATTGGTCAGGGAGCCCTGACGGTGAACGCCCTGCAGTTGGCCACATACACCGCGCGCCTTGCGAACGGCCGAAAGGCGGTCATGCCTCGGCTGATCAAGAGTATCGACGGAGTAGAGCAGGGCGGCTCGGCGGCGTTCGCAGACCTGCCCTACGCCGCCGCCCACATGCAGGTGCTACGCGAGGGCATGGAGATGGTGACCGAAGCGGGCGGCACCGCTTTCAGGAACAGCCAGCTCGGGCTCGGGGCCGTGCGCATGGCGGGCAAGACCGGAACGGCGCAGTCCAGAAACTATGGCACCGGCTCGCGCAGTGGTGCTGGGCGACCCTGGGCCCAGAAGGACCATAATCTCTTCATCGCCTACGCTCCCATCGACAATCCGCGTTACGCCGTGTCTGTGATCATCCAGCACGGGGGCATGGGCGGCGGCACGGCCGGCGCACCGCGTGCACGTGAGATCATGAAGACGGTGCTGCTCAAGGACGACGAGATTCGCCAGCGTATTGAGCGCGAAGGCTTTGCCGAGACGCCGGACGACCCCGGCGCACATGGGTCCGACACTCTTGGCGCTTCTACCGCGCCCGCGGAGAGCGTTCCCGCCGCTGCGACGGAGCCTGCGGGCCCCCGTCCCTATGTCCCGGAGGCTCCGCAGTGACGTCCTCTGCCCTGACCCGCCCCGGAGAGCGTGACCGGCTTTCAACCAAGCTGTCCGAGCTGGACTGGCGCCTGATTGCCTTGCTCTCCGTGGTCGCGCTGGTGGGCACGGCCATGCTCTACTCGATCGCAGGGGGAAACTGGCAGCCCTGGGCCATCGACCATCTGTTGCGCTTCAGCGCTATGCTGATCGTCATGATCGGCCTCTCCATGGCCCACCCGAAATGGTGGTTCCGTGCTGCCTATCCCTTGTATGGCCTGGTCGTGCTCATGGTCCTGATGATCGAGTTCACGCCCCTAGGCTATGAGCCTGCAGGGGCCGGAGCGAAGAACTGGTTGAACCTGGGCTTCATCCGCATCCAGCCGGCCGAGTTCGTCAAGCTGGGGCTCGTTCTGGCCCTGGCCCGATGGTACCACGATCACACCGCCCAGGAGGCGCGCTGGTCGTGGAAGCTCATATTCCCGGCTGGCATGATCGCCCTGCCGTTCCTGCTCGTCGCCAAACAGCCGGACCTGGGGTCCGCCATGATCATCGGCCTGACGGGCGCGGCGGTCATGTTTGTCGCCGGCCTGAGCTGGAAGGTCATCGCAGCCGGCGGTATTGCCGCCGTGGTCACGGTTCCGCCGTTCGTGATGTTCGGCATGCACGACTATCAGCGCAATCGCGTCCTGACGTTCCTGAGCCCGGAATCCGACCCAGCGGGCACCGGCTACAACATCATCCAGTCCAAGATCGCGCTTGGTTCAGGCGGCCTTTTGGGCCGGGGCTATGGCCTGGGCAGTCAAAGCCAGCTGGAGTTCCTGCCCGAACGGGAGACTGACTTCATTTTTTCGACCGTGGCCGAAGAGTTCGGCTTCGTCGGTTCGTTCGCCCTTCTGGCCTGCTACATCGCCATCATTCTGATCGCGCTCCGCATTGCTTCCCTTGCGCACAGTCATTTCGCGCGCATCGGCGCGGCCGGGATGACGGCCTTCTTCGCCCTGTTCGTCATGATCAATGGCGCAATGGTCATGGGTCTTGCACCCGTCGTTGGCGTGCCGATGCCGCTCCTGTCGTACGGCGGATCGTCCATGATGACGATCATGCTGGGCTTCGCCTTCGTTCTGTCGACCCGCGTGCACCGCTATGCAGAGCTGCCCAAGGGGTACGGGCTCGTCTGAGGATGCTAAAGCGACGCCGCCCAGTCGGTACCGCGCACCAGACTGTCGACGATGCCGGGTTCCGACGAGGCGTGTCCGGCGTCCGGGACGATGTCGAGCCTGGCCTCCGGCATGGCTCTGTGCAGGGCCCATGCGCCGGCGATAGGTGTGACCACGTCGAACCGTCCCTGCGCGATCCATGTGGGAATGTGGCGGATACGGCCGATGTTCTTCAGCAGCCAGCCTTCCTCCGGAAAGAAGCCACCGTTGGTGAAGTACCAGTTCTCGATGCGCGCAAAGGCCAGGGCGAAATCCGGCTCGGCAAACTTGTCCGGACGCGCCGAGGGACCTTCCACGCTTACGGTTTCGCCCTCCCAGCTGGACCAGGCCACGGCACAGCGCTCGCGCTCGGCAACGTCTTCGCCAATCAGCCGCTTGTAGTAGGCCCCCATCAGATCATGACGCTCGTCTTCCGGAATGGGCGCGATGAACCGCTCCCAGGCGTCTGGGAAGATCATTGAGGCCCCGTCCTGATAGAACCAGTGCAGCTCCTTCTTGGTCAGCAGGAAGATGCCGCGCAGCACCAGTGCCTTGACCCGCTCCGGGTGCGTGATGGCATAGGCGAGCGACAGGGTCGAACCCCAGGATCCCCCGAACACGGTCCAACGTTCCACGCCGCAGCGTTCCCGCAGACGTTCAATGTCCTCGATCAGGGTCCAGGTGGTGTTGTCCTCAAGCGAGGCGTTCGGCCGTGATTTTCCGCATCCCCTCTGATCGAACAGGATGATGCGGTAGATTGAGGGATCGAAATAGCGCCGCATGGCCGGATTGACCGCGCCGCCCGGGCCCCCGTGCAGCACGAGGACCGGCTGTCCCTGGGGATTGCCGCATTCCTCGAAGTAGATCTCATGGACGCTGTCTGTCTTCATCCACCCCGACGCGAAGGGTTCGAGCTCGGGATAGAGCTCTCGGCGGGGCGTCTCGGTCACGGGGAAGGCCATGCGGTCTCAGGAGTTACGGCGGAAGGGTCAGGCGTCGGAGGGAGAGGATCGGAACGCCGCCAGAGCGACAAACAGCCAGGCCGCGATCATCAGCACGCCGCCCACGGGGGCGACCGCACCGAACGCGGGCAGGGAGGCCAGCCCGATGATAGCCAGGGCCAGGCTGAAGATCAGACCGCCTGCTGTCCCCAACCAGCCTGCGGTGCGCGCCAACCGAGGGGCTCCCGGCCAAAGGGCGCAAGTGAGGCCCAGCAGGGCGTGAACCAGCTGGTAGCTGGCCCCCGTGGTCAGCAAGGTCTTCACCTGCGGCTCGGCTCCGTGAGCCGCGAACGCTCCGAGAGCGACAGCGGTGGCACCGTTGAGTGCAGCAAAGCCTGCGAGCGAGCGATTCCAACTCATTATGGGACCGTAGCCTACGGAATCTCCTGCGTCTGCTATCGGATCGCCCCATGACCCCCGCGAGCCGCATGGCATTGCAGTATGTTATCCTGTTCGCAGCCAACGGCGTCAGCCTGCCATTCGCGGGTCTGTGGCTTTCGGCGCAGGGGTTCACGGCGTCCCAGATTGGTGGGCTACTGGCCGCACCCATGCTGGCGCGGCTGGTGACCGGGCCTGTGATCGCGGTCTGGGCTGACGGGTTCAGGCAGCGTCGCACCCCGATCGCCATCCTGGGCGCGGTGGCTTGCCTTGCCTATATCGTGGCGGGAGTGGGCGAAGGGCGCTGGGTACAGGGCGGCGCATGGTTCGTGGCAGCAACCGCGATGGCAGCCCTGATCCCTCTGACCGATGTGCTCAGTTTGCAGGCGTCGAGGGCATCCGGCTTTGCTTTCGCCTGGCCGCGAGGATGCGGTTCGGCGGCCTTCGTCGTCGCCAATGTGCTGATGGGGGCCATACTCAGCGGTGCCCCGGTCGACAGTCTGATTGTCTTCGTCGCCCTGGCGTGCGGGCTTCTGGCCATGTCTGCGGCCACCCTTCTGCCGACGGATGGCTTGTCGGAGCGTGGGCGGGCACGAGACCGCTTCGCCGGCGTCGGCCGGCTTGTGCGAGAGCCGGTATTCATGACCGCGCTGATCGCGATCGGTGCGATCCAGGCGACCCATGCCTTCTACTATGGCTTCTCCGCCATCGCCTGGAAGGCACAGGGCATCGACGAGCGGACGACAGGCCTGCTGTGGGCCTTCTCGGTGATCGTGGAGATCGGCTTCATGTGGTGGGTCGAGCCTTGGCGTCGTCGACGCGGGATCGGTCCCATGATGGTCCTGACGGTGGGTGGTGTTGCGGCTGTCGTGCGCTGGACAGCACTGGCCTTCGCTCCGCCGCTGATCCTGTTGTGGCCGCTGCAGGCGCTACACGCCCTCACGTTTGCCGCGACCTATCTGGCGGGGGTGGAGATCATTGAACGCCTCGCTCCGCCGGGGCAGCACACAGCGGCCCAGACGTTGAACTCTGTGATGGCGGCAGGGGTCCTGATCGGGGTGGCGACCCTCGCGGCCGGCCCCCTCTATGGGAGCTACGGCACCTTGGGATATCTCTCCATGACGGCCTTGGCTGGCATTGGCCTTGCAGCGGCCTGGCAGCTCAAGGGCCGGATCAGCTGAGCCGGGTTCTCGGCAGCGGCGACAGGTGCCGTGCGATCGCCATCGCCGCCGCCTCGACACCGCGCCGGGCCGCGTCCGGTTCCAGTCCTGCAGGCGTTCGCAGCAAGCCCACCGAAACCGCATCGGCATTGTCCGGCAGAGCCGTCAGGACCCTGTAGAGCAGGTATGATCCTGCGTCGTCCTCCGAGTCCGACGTCGCATCGGCCGGGAAACCGGCTTCGCTCAACGCCCGAACCATCTCCGAGGCCGGAGCTGTCGCCCGTGCCACCGCGGGACCCGTGACCACCAGTTTGCGGCCGCCCGAAAGGGCGCGGTTCTCGGCGCGGAGCTGGATGCGGAACCGATCCGACTTTCTTGAGCGACCGACCAGAAGCACGGCACGGCAGGCTTCATCGTCCAGTTCTTTTGTGATCAGGCCAGCCAGCGCATCAGGCGCATTCGGGCCTAGCGCCCGGATTCGTGCGGTCGCTGTTCCCGCGGCGTCCAGCGGCCATACAGGATCCGCGTCCTCGTAAACGCAGATCAGCATCGCGGGCCTGCGGTCGGCCTGTTCCTCGGCGGCGGTGTCGAGCATGAAGCCTTGCAAGAGCCGTTGACGCAATCCAGCGGCCCAGACTGCGGCCCCGGGCTGTGCATGACAGAGTCGTGACAGCGGCCGGACCGTGTCGGAAACAGAGCGTCGCCGTCAAGTCGAAACCGTCGCTAAGTCGGCCAATCGTGCCGCGAATCTCCTGTCAGGCGAGATCGCCGATTGCCGCGTCCAGCAGCATGAACGCACGACCCGTATCGGTAGCCAGAACGGCCATTGCGGAGGCTGTACCTTCGCCTGCCTGCTGGTTGAGTCGGTTGGCAAGTTGGCGGACGAAGCGCTCAGCGTCCGACCGCAACTCGGGGTCACTGATCACACGACGAGAGACGCTCCGCACCGCTGCGGGGGCCACGCGACGGACAATCTGGCGAGCCTTGTCCGGGTCTCGGCCGGCAAAGGCCTCAGCGGCTTCTTCGACCCTCGAACGCGGAAGAAGGGCATTGGGATCGACGCCCATGCGGCGGATCGCGGCGGTGATCCGGTCGGCCAGCGCCCCGAAGTCGGCGGGCATAACCGGCGTGTCGAGCTCGAGCGGTACCTCTGGTTCTGCGTCATCGACCAGATCGGCCCAGTCCAGTCGGTCCGATCCCGCAGGCGTGGCACGCGCTCCAGGATCGTCGGCGGTTGGCGCAAGGCGAAGACGACCCCGCAGTCCAAAACCGCGATCCCGCTCCGGTGCAGGTCGTTCCGGCTCGCGCGGTGACGGAGCCTGGGTCGCTACGGGCGCAACTGGTTCCGCGGGCGGCTCGCGCCGTCGGATCGGAGCCGGGTCTCCTGACACGACGCCCATCAGACGAACTGCCTCGGTTAGCATGTCGTAGTTGCGACGCACGCGCTCCTGAAAGCCGGCGTCGAGGGCCTCCGTGTCCTCGGCGGCCTTGCGGGACGCGGCAGCAAGGGCAGCTAGGCCGTCCTCGACGGTGACCCGGACGGCTTCGGCCCGGGCGCGGGCTTCGTCTGGCAAGCGGGCGGCGCGTTCGTCCAGATCACCGATGGCTGCATCCACCTCGGCGAGCGCCTGGGTCATGCGGTCGAGCGTGGACTCCAGTTTCTGGATCGCCTGCTCTCCGGCCACGTCCACCAGACCCGTGGTCTCGAGGACAATCCGGCGCGCGCCCTCGACCCGGGCGTCGGCGGCCTCGTCGGCTTTCTTCGCGGCGTCGAACAGGGCTTCGCCAAGCCGGTCGGCATGAATCTGGGCCTGCGTCGTCGCGTCGGTCGCGGTCTGGCGGCTTTCCTCGGCTGCAGCCTGAAGCATTGCCAACGCGCGTCGGGTCTCTTCGATCAGTGTGTCACGCGCTTCGGCCGCCAACGCCTCAAACTTGTCGAGCGAGAGCTTTGTAGCGGCGTCGAAACCGTCGGCCTCGCGCTGTGACAGATCGACGAGCGCGCGGAACTGATCCGCCGCAGCCTCGACCATATCGCGAATGCCTTCGGAGGCCCGGGTCGACGTGTCGCCAAGCTCGGCTGTGGCAGTGCGGGCGGCCGACAGCTGTTCGGTCAGTTGTGCGCGCTGGCTCTCAACCTGGGCCGAGAAGTCCTCCTGATCGGTGCGAAGCGCATAGGCGGCGGTGACCAGGGCTGCCCGCTGCTGGCTCAGGCCTTCTTCAACCGACTGAATTTGCTCTGCAACACCTGTCCCGGCGTTCTCCAGTCTCAGGGTCTGGCGGGCCAGATCATCAGCCGCGAGACGGGCAGCGTCCTGGGCCTCGGTCGCGGCGGCTGCGAGGTCAGCTGCACGGGCTGCCAGGGCAGCCTCGGCTTCTCTGAGCTGGGTCTGCGCCAGGTCCGACGCATCGACGATCAGACGAGATTGCTTCTCTACGGCGTCCAGAACGCCGGATGCCTGGCTGTCGAGACGACCGCCGAGGCTCGCCATCTCCTCGCGTTCCTTACCGAGCTGCTCTACCAGCCGCCGCGCGGTGCGGCCGGCGACCTCGGCGGCATCGTTCAGGCGCTGGGTCTCCTGGGCCAAAGCCTCACGAAGCAGCGCCATGTCGCTTCGAGCCCGCTCCGCGGCCAGCGCCGCCTGATCGATATCATTTCGGAGCGTGACCAGCACCTCTCCGGTCTGCTGGGCTGCCAATGCCGTCGGCGCGACCAAAGCCTCGGCAAGATCACGAGCGCGGCGGGTTTCTGCGGCCAGACCGGCACCTTGGCGGACGGCATGAGCCAGCATCACCGCCAGTCCGGCGGGTGCTAGGGCGATCAGGGCGTAGAGCGCAAGGCGCAGGGGATCGAGCATCACCTCGCCGGCACCGACCTCATAGGCGGCCCAGGATGCTACGCCTGCGATCCAGAGGGCGGCGGCGACACCGGCGATCAGGTAGGTTCCACTGGAAGAGGGCGCTGCGCCGGTTCGGCTCACGGCTATCGGCGTCGGTGGCAAGATCGCTTCGCGCGTCACCGGAGGGGCGTCGGCGCTGGTGGTAAATGTGATCTCCTGGCTTTCCTTTTCCACAGGGTCTTGAACCGGTGGCGGCACAGGCTGCTCTTCGACCCCGATCGGGACCATGGCGGCCGAAGTGGTTTCCTTCTCGTGGCGCTGCTGTTCCTGAAGCCGGCGCCGGCGGCGTTCCGACATCGGGCGCAAACCATCCATGACGGGAGCTGAGACGGGCGCTGCATCCGATGCGAGGTCACTGCCGGGCGACGGCTCGACCGTCGAGCCGTCACCATCCCGCGCCAGAACGGTCTCCGGTTCGGGGTCGGACAGGGTCAGGGGCGGCCGGTGACGGGACTTCATGGGACGCGGTTTCTCGGGTGTGCAGAGGCCAGTCGGATGCGAGCGCTGGACCCTAGCGACTAAGCCCTTATCCCGAAAGGCATCGGGTGCGATTCAGGCTTGAGGATTCAGCAGTCGCGCGGCGTTTCGGCCGGCGCGCCAATCGAGGCCGACGATGTGCAGTCCACCACGCGGTGAACTTCCGGCTGAGGCTCTGCAGCACGGTCCAGCGACACCCCGAACTGCGCCAGGGCGGCCGTCGCCAGCATGATGATGAAACCGGCAAGCAGTTCTATCAGCGCCTGCACGTTTTCGTCTCCTCACCGACGGCAGATCTTATGCCTGATTTCGGCGAACCGGACAATACAGCGACGTCTCGCGCCGTTGACCGCGCCAAGGGCGCATGGGAACGGAGAGTCCTCCCGCGCGTCATGACGTTGCCGGGGTACGCCTGTGCCGGACGGGGGAGACGCCAGATATGCGACAGGAGGCCGATCACAGGCCGGCCCTGGACCCGGCGAGCGTGCTTACGCCGGGCGACACCTGCTGGCGCATCGAGCCAGCCGACCGACTGGCGATCCTCATGGAGAATGAGGCCTACTTCGATGCTCTTGCCTCGGCGCTGTCCAAGGCGAGACGGTCGGTGGTCATTCTGGGCTGGCAGTTCGACCCCCGAACCCGACTTGATCCCGAAACCCGACCTGGAGACCGACAGGCCGAGATTGGCCATCAGCTGCGCATGCTCGTGAAGACCCGACCCGAGTTGGACGTACGGCTGCTGATCTGGAAGTCGCCGCTGCTGATTGCGGCGTCACAGGGCTTTTATCCGCATCGGGCGCAGGGCTGGTTCCGCAAGCGTATGGTCGAGTTCCGGCTTGATCAGCCAGGTCCGCTCGGGGCCTGCCATCATCAGAAGGTCGTCATCATCGATGACGCTGTGGCCTTCTGCGGCGGGGGCGACATCGCGACGGATCGCTGGGACTCCGAAGTCCATGGCGATCAGGACCCTCGGCGAACGCAACCTTCGGGGGCCATCTCACCGCCCCGCCACGAGACCATGTGCGTCATGGACGGCCCAGCCGCGCGCGCCCTGGGTGATCTGGCCCGTGAGCGCTGGTTCAGAGCGACGTGGGAACGAACCGTACCGGATCCCGACGGCTTCGACCCCTGGCCCGAGGGTGTCGAACCGGACTTTCGCGACGTGCCCGTAGGAATCGCTCGGACGGAGCCCCGCCATGGTGGCCGGACCGAGGTTCGCGAGAATGAGCGGCTTCACGTGGAAGCCATTCGTCAGGCCAGAAGTTTGATCTATCTGGAGAACCAGTACTTCACGTCGCCTGTGATCGCTGCGGCACTGGCCGAACGGCTCGCCGAACCCGACGGGCCCGAGGTCGTGCTCGTGTCTACCGGGCGAAGCCCAAGCTGGTTCGACAGTCTGACGATGGACACGGCTCGCGCCGAGGTCTTGTTCCGCCTGGAGAGCGCGGACCACCATGACAGGTTCTTCGCCTTCAGTCCCAACACGGCGGGCGGCGAGCCCATCATCGTCCACGCCAAGGTTGCGATCGTGGATGACAGGATTCTCCGGATCGGATCGACCAACCTGAACAATCGGTCGCTGGGTATGGACACGGAGTGCGACGTGGCCGCAGCCCCCCAAGACGCGGAGGGTTGGGATACCATCCGCCGTTTCCGCCATCGCACGATCGCGCACTTCATCGGCACGACCGTCGCCGAGTTCGCTGCGGCCGAGGCGGCGTTGCAGTCCGCTGGCAAGGCCATGCGCCAGTTCGAGACCGGTCGTCTGACGCCGCTCGGTGCGACACCGCCGTCCATGATCGAACGTGTGATCGCCGAGTTCCAGATCGGTGATCCCATCTCTCCCGCGGACGCCTGGCGACCCTGGAAGCGGAGAAACCGTTCCCAGCGCCCTCAGCCGGCGGGCTGAACCTCGAAATCGACCACCAGAGGCAGGTGGTCCGAAGCCATGCGTGTCAGCGGCGAGAAGGGTGCCTTCACTCCGGTGACCCTCACATCGGGCGTGACGAAAACGTGGTCGATGCGGATCGCCGCAAAACCCGACGGAAAAGTCTTCACGGAGGGACTGAGCCCAAGCTGTCGCTGGCAGTCTTCCAGCCTGGCAGCGATCGTCCGATAGGGTCGGGTGATGGACGTTGCGTTGAAGTCGCCTGCCAGCAGTGTCGGTGCCTTGCACTCCGGATGCCCCGCCCAGTCCCTGCCCACCAGAGCGGCCGCCTGAAGTGCCTGTTCGCGAGGAACCAGGCCCAAGTGGGTGTTGATCACGTTCAGTGCGACGCCTTCGATTTCTATCCTCACCCACAGGGCACCGCGCGGTTCCAACCCCGGGATTCCCTTGATCGTCGGCAGAGGCCCGGAGCGGATCAACTGCTCGGGCCAGCGAGTCAGGATGGCGTCGCCGTACTCCTCGGCCTCGATCCGCATGGCTGCGTGAAACCGCACAGACATCGACAGCCGGTCGGCGATGGACTGCGCCTGATCCACCCCGCCTGTCCGGGCGCGACCCACGTCGAGCTCCTGCAGACAGACGATGTCCGGTTCATGCTCGGCGATGACTGCCGCGATGCGATCGACATCCAGCCGTCGATCCACGCCGACGCATCGATGTACATTGTAGGTGAGGATGCGCACGGCGCGACGCGCTAATCCATTTGTTGCCGCTTGGCGACCCGGCCTGGTTCAGATTTCGACCAGGCGATCGGCAATCTCGTTGGGATTGCGCGGGCGGGGCGGGAAGTGCTCGGCGAGAACCTCTCCCACCAGCCCGATCGCCGCCTCGAAGCCGTTAGCCGGTCGGTTCGACCCCAGTCCGTCGGTCAGGGCTTCAACGGCCTGCGCCCAGACAGATTGATCGACGCGCGAATGGATGCCGCTGTCGGCTATGACCTCAACCTGATGATCTTCGAGGGCCGCAAAGATCAGAACGCCCGTCCGCTCCTCGGTGACGTGCAGCCCGTAGGCGAGAAACTGATGAAGCGCGGCCTTGCGAACCCGAGCTCGCCTAACCCCGCGGGGCGTTGCGAGGAGCCGCAGCATCGGCAGGCGCAGGGCAGCATAGCAAAAGATGAAGATTGCCACCTGGACCAGTGCGTAGGCCGCCAGCGACTGACTTGTCTCGGTCCCACGGCCCGCGAGATGGGCTGCATCCCAGCCCGTCGAGATGCCCGGGATCCAGGATGCATTGAAACCCAGGGCGATCAGTCCAAGGGGCACGATGAACGCCAATCCTGCGGCCCAAAGCAGGCTTATGTCGCGATAAGACGACACCTCGCGGGCGAGCACGCAGAAGATTTCGCCCGACGTTTGCGACTCCGCCGCTCGGATGGCTTCCGAGATCCGAGCATGGTCGATTTGCGAGATGCGCTTCACCATCCGCCGGAGGCTCCCCCACCACCGAAGCTTCCGCCTCCGCCGGAAAAGCCGCCGAAGGCGCCGCCCCAGTCAGAGCCGCCGGAACGACCTCTGCTCGCGCTTCCCAGAACTTCGGCCGCCGTCCAGACCAGGACCGGATCCAGCCCCCTCCCGCGCCGTCTCCGCCGACCGCCGCCGGCGGCGCGCAGGATGTTCACGAACAGAAACAGGAAGATGATCGTGATGACGATGGCTGGGTAAGCCGGAAGATCGGCCTCGCTTGGCGCTGCGGCTGCAGCTCGCGCCTCGGCCTCCGCCGGGTCGAGCCTTAGTTGTGTGTCTATCGCGTCTACGCCTGCTGTGATCCCCCGCTCGAACCCGCCCTCGCGGAACGGCGGCAGGATCTCGTTCTGAATGATCTGGTTGGACAGGGCGTCGGTCAGGATGGGCTCCAGTCCATAGCCGACCTCGATCCGGACCTTGCGTTCATTGGGCGCGATGATCAGCAGGACACCGTTGTCTTCGCCTTCCTGACCAATTCCCCAGGCGCGGCCGAGCTGATAGCCGTACTCTTCGATCTCAAGGTCCTGCAGGCTGTCCACCGTGACCACGACCAGCTGGTCGTTCGTGTCCACTTCCAGAGCCTCGAGCTTGGCGGTGATCTCGGCTTCCCTGGTGTCCGACAGCAGGCGGGCCTGATCGACCACGCGACCGCTGAGCGACGGAAAGGCGGGCTGGGCTTGAACACCCCCGCCAATCGCCAGAACCGACGTGAGACCGAACAGGAAAGCGACGAGGCCGGCCTTGGTCGTCTGGATCAAGCGGGCAGCGGTCACTGAGCGGGTGGCGTCGATCCGGGCGCGACAGGGGCCGCGCCGCCGCCGGGTGCGGATCCACCGGTTGGGGCGGGCGTGCCGTTCATGTTGAACTCGACGCGCGGGGCCGACTGGGCTTCGTCGGTGGCGTTGAACAGCTGCATGGGCTCTTCACCCGAGAAGACTGTGTTGGCCCAGATCATGGTCGGGAAGGTTCGCAGGCTGGTGTTGTAGTCCCGGACGGCCTCGTTGTAGTCGCGCCGCGCGATGGTGATCCGGTTCTCCGTGCCTTCCAGCTGGGACTGCAGGTTCAGGAAGTTCTCGTTGGCCCGCAGCTGCGGATAGGCCTCGACCAGAACGCCCAGCGAGCGGACGCCCGCCGTCACACGGCCCTGGGCGTTCACGAAGGCCTGGACGGCGGCAGGATCGTTGAGTTGGTCGGCGTTCAGAGGGGTAGCGACCGCGGCGTTTCGTGCCTCGATGACCTCTGTCAGGGTGGTGCGCTCCTGAATCCCGGCGGCCTGCACGGTTGCGACCAGGTTCGGGATCAGGTCCGCGCGACGCTGATACTGGCTTTGGACGTCGGCCCAGGCGGCTTCGGCCCGCTCCTGTTTGGTCGGGATGTCGTTATAGCCGCAGGCAGCGACGCCTTGGCCGAGCACCAGCACTGCCAAGGTGACCATGAGACGATGCGAACCGCGAGCCATGGAAACCCCCTCGAACTGTCCAATGCGGACGTTGGCCGAGACTATCCTCGCAAGATGACGGGTCTTCAAGCGTCCTTTGGGCTTCAGCCCAAAGGCTCGGGCTCCACCCCCGCCGCGCGGCAGGCGGCGGTGTAGGTGTTTGCCAGCAGGCAGGCGATCGTCATGGGGCCGACGCCGCCCGGCACGGGGGTGATCGCGCCTGCGACCTCAGCGACTTCAGTGAAGGCGACGTCGCCGACGACCCGGGTCTTGCCCTCCGCCGCCTTGACCGGATCAGCCGAGAGCACCCGGTTGATGCCGACGTCGATGATGGTCGCGCCCGGCTTGATCCAGTCCCGCCTGATCATCTCCGGTCTGCCGACCGCCGCAACCATGATGTCGGCCGCTCGACACAGGGCTGGCAGGTCGCGGCTGCGCGAATGGGCCACGGTAACGGTGCAGTTCTCGGCCAGCAGCAGTTGGGCCATCGGCTTGCCGACGATGTTGGACCGCCCGACGATCACGGCGTTCAGCCCCGACAGGTCGCCCAGCGTATCCTTGAGCAGCATCACTGACCCCAGCGGCGTGCAGGGGACGAGGCCGGGCAGGCCAACGGCAAGCCGCCCGGCGTTGACGACGTGGAAGCCGTCCACGTCTTTGTCCGGATCAATGGCACCGAGCACGGCGGAGGAATCGATGTGGGCGGGCAGGGGCAGCTGGACGAGGATGCCGTGGAGGCCGGGATCGGCGTTCAGCTCCGCGATCAGGGCCAGAAGTTCGGCCTGTGAAGTCGTTTCAGCGAGACGATAGGTGTCCGAGCGCATGCCTGCGCGCGCTGTGGTCTCGCCCTTGCTGCGGACATAGATCTGGCTGGCGGCATCCTCGCCGACGATGACGACGGCCAGGCCAGGCTTGACGCCATGATCCCTCTCGAGCCGCCCGGCGGCAGCGGCGACACGCTCTACCAGACCAAAGGCGAAGGCCTTTCCGTCGATCAGTCGGGCGCGCGCGTCGCTGTGGGCCACGGAGGGCTCCGTCTCGTCAGAATCCGAAGGGTCGGCGGCGACTTACAGATGTCATGGAACGGCGTCTATGTTGTTCACGCACAACGGGGGAAACCATGCGCCGATCGACAATCACCGCAACTGTCAGCGCGCTCGCGCTGTTCGCCTCGGCAGGCTCTGCACTGGCCCAGGACCCGACACCGCTTCGGCTCGATCAGGACGTGTCCGGGGCCCTGACGGAGGATGACGCGCGCGTCGACGACATGGATATGGGTCAGTACGTCTACGACCTGTACTCGATAAACGCTTCGGCCGGCCAAAGGCTGGAGTTCACGATGCGGTCGGATGCTTTCGACAGCTTTCTGGAGTTGATGCTGGAAGGCAGCGACGAGGTACTGGCGGCCGATGATGACGGCCTCGGCGAGGGGCTGAACTCGCGCCTGCGCTTTAACGTCACCGAGAGCGGTACCTATATGCTGCGCGCAAGGACGCTCGGCGGCCTGGAGGGCGGCGACTATGCGCTGAAGGTCATCGACCGCGGCCCGGCCCCGCCGCCGCCTCGTCCGACCCCGATCCGTCTGGGCTCGACCATTGACGGCGCGATTTCTGACGCCGACCCGGAACACGACGGCGCGGATCAGTTCTCCAGCTATCTGTACGACGCCTACAGCTTCACCGCGCGCGAGGGCGACCGGATCGCCGTGACGCTTCAGAGCGATGCGTTCGATCCCATCGTCCGGGTCGGCGGCATGGCCCTGAGCGGGCTCTGGGAAGAGCTGGCGGCAAATGATGATCGGCCGGGCGGCGGCGACCTGAACTCCTATCTGGTGTTCACTGCACCCGCGGATGGCGAGTATCTGATCCGTGCAGCCCCGCTGATCGGGACACAGACCGGCGCTTACACCATCGGCATCGCTGAAGCGCCGCCGCCGATATCGATCCAGGCGATTGGCATCGGTGCCACCATCGACGGCCAGCTGGTGGACGGTGACGGCCAAACTGACGCCGGTCAGATCGCTGACGGCTACACCTTCGAGGGCCGTGCCGGTCAGCGGGTCATCGTGACCATGAGCTCGGACGAGTTCGATACCTGGCTCGACCTCTATGCGGGCGAGGGTGGCGGCCAGTATCTGGTCGATTCGGATGATGACGGGGCGGGCGAGGGGACCAACTCGCGCCTGACCTACACCCTGTTGGGAGATGGTCTCTACACCGTCCATGCCCGAGGTTTCTCTGAGGATGGCCGAGGGGACTATGAGATCACACTGACCGAAGCGGTTCCCGATCCCGACCCCACGCCGCTGGCTTTCGGTGCCACAATCGAGGGCGAGATTTCCAGCAGCGATCCGCGCGACGATGACAACCGCGGCTTCGACGCCTTCCGCATCACTGGACAGGAGGGCAATCGAATCCAGGTCATCATGCGCTCGGGCGATTTCGACACCTTCCTCCAGATCGGCAGCCCGGAAGGCGACTTCTATGCGCTCGCCAGCGACGACGACGGGCTGGGCGAAGGCACGGATTCGCGTTTGAACTACATCCTGCCCTCGACAGGGGACTTCATCCTGCGGGCTGGACCGTTGTTCACCGACGCGGACGGCCTGTACTCGCTTGAGCTGATTGATCGCGGGCCCCAGCCGGCCCCGGGTAGCATCATCGTCGGGGCGACTGCGCGCGGCACCCTCAGCGAGGACGACGCCATTGCCGAGGACGGCAGCTTCTACGATGCCTATCGCATCAGCGTGAAGGCGGGCGACAAGCTGCGCTTGACCATGGTCTCGAACGAGTTCGACACCTTCATCGATATCGGTCGCGATCAGGACGGGAGCTGGATGACCGTCGTCTCGGACGACGATGGTCTCTCGGACACCCATGCCAAGGTCGATTGGTCAGTCGAGGAGGACGGGGACTATGTGATCCGCGCCCGCAGCTTCGCGCCGGGTCAGTCGGGTGCCTATGCGCTTACGATAGAACCCCGCGACTAGGGGGTCGGCTAGGTTGATCGCCTGCTTGGACCCGGCACCCTTGTGCCGGGTCCTTCGCATTGGAAGGTCGAAAAGTGACAACAAAAGTTGACACTCAAGTGTCAATCAATCTTGTCAGTTCGCTCGAAACGATGCGAGATGCGCTTCAGGGTAGGCCGGTTCACCGGCAGCGAGGCGCTAGAAGACGATGACGGCGACCCGGTTCGGACAAGAAGAGACGGCAAACTGGCAGAGGAGGGACGCGTTCTACGACTCCCTTGATCCGCCTTGGGTGCGCTACTCGAGAGCCGCCCGCCGCGCGTCGGTGGCTCCGACCTTCAGCGGTGCAGGACCTGACGGGGCTCCCCGTTTCGACGCCGATGTACCCCCTGGTGGCTATCTGTGGTGGTACATGGACGCCCAGAGCGATGACGGGCGCTACGGTCTAACGCTGATCACCTTCATCGGCAGTGTCTTTTCGCCCTACTATGCCTGGTCGGGCTGGGCGGACCCGTTCAATCACTGCGCTGTCAACCTGGCTCTGTACCGTCTCGATGGCGGGGCGGGCCGTTGGGCAATGACCGAGCGGCCCGAGCGACGATTGAAGCGGGATGCCAGCCACATCACCATCGGTCCCAGCAGCCTGTCCTGGGAAGGCGGCGTTCTGACCGCCAGGATTGATGAGATTACAAGCCCCCTGCCTGAACGACTGCGGGGAACGATCCGCCTGCGACCCGAGGCGCTTACCGGTCGCGCCTTCGCCCTCGATGCGGCTCAGGAGCATGTCTGGCGGCCGCTCGCCCCGCGTGCCCGGGTCGATGTGTCGTTCGACAGACCCGGGCTCTCGTGGAGTGGTGACGGGTATCTTGATACCAATCATGGCAGCGAGCCGCTGGAAGTGCGCTTCCGTCGCTGGGACTGGTCACGGGCGCACACACAGGACGAGGCCTTGCTCTTCTATGACGTCGATCGCCTCGACGGAGAGCGGCATGAACTGGCCCTGCGGGTCAGCCGGAACGGTGAGATCCAGCGGATCGAGGCACCGCCGGCCCGGGCCTTGCCGCGGACCGTTTGGGGCGTGCCGCGCCATGCCCGCGGGGATGCCGGAGGTCCGATGACGGTTACGAGAACGTTGGAAGACACACCCTTCTATTCCCGCTCGGCCCTGTCGGGTGACATCCTCGGGCGGCCGGCCACCATCTGGCATGAGAGTCTCATGCTCGACCGGTTCAGCAATCCGGCCGTGCGTTGCCTGCTGCCATTCCGGATGCCTCGGATGCCCTGGTAGTTCGGGCTTTTCAGCCTGCCTACTCGAACCAGCTGATGTCGCGTGTCGATACCTCCCCGAAGGACCGACCCTCGCGGATGGATGCGAGGATGATCTGGAGGGACGTCACGGGCATGGTGACGAAGGGCCACGGATCGGCCGCGCTCCAGCTGACGTCCTTCGCCCTAATCAGGGTCGCGAGATTGGGACCAAAACGGGCAGGCTGGAATACGGAGCCCTGGGTCTCGGTCAGGGTCGGGTAGAACTGCTGCATCTCTCGCGTGGCCCGCAGTCGAGGCGAGGGGGCGGCCGGGTCGAGAGTCGAGGCCGCAAGGTCCTGTGTTTCGATGAAATGAACACCACTGGTGACCCGGGGATTGCATTCGATGGCCTGGGGAAGCCCGTCGCTGTCGACGATGAAGTCGAATGAGATGAAGCCCGTATGGCCGGTGCGTTCAACGAAGGCCTCGACCCAGGCCGCTATGGCGGGATGTTCGACGCGTTCGAAGGCCACTGCGACCGTGCCGGACATGACGAGTCCGCGATAGATCACGGTGACGCTCACCCTGCCGCCATGGGCGATCGAGAAGGTGCTGAAGTGCGGCCCGCGAATCTGCTGCTGTACAATCTGTTGCGCATCGGCGCTGGCGGGGCAGGGTGTCGTCCCGGCTCGCCCAAAGACTATTCCACGACCCGAGCATGAAAGGGTCGGCTTGACGACATAATCACTCGTCTCTGCCAGAGCCCTAGCTTCGGCGCTCCCAAGGACGGCGGTGCGAGGGACCGCAAGCCCCAGGGATGCGGCGAGTGCAGCGAACCGCGCCTTGTCATGAAGCGCCAGCAGCTGCTCGACCGGCGGAGCGTAAACGCTCACTCCGGCCGGAAGGCAGTCGCGAAGATGGGCAACGTGCATCGTCTCTTCGGAAAGGGGCAACACCAGATCCACGCCCTCTTCGACAACGATCCGTCCAAGGGCTTCGAGATACGCGGCTTTGCTCGCCGAGGGGGCGGGGGTCACGCGCCTTTTCGCCACGGAGTTGGACGCCCCTGTCAGGTGATGGCGGAAGGGCTCTGCGACGATCACAGTCCACCCGGCAGCATGGAAGGCGCGGGCGAAGTCCAGCGCCTTGGGCAACCGGCCGATGGTGATCAGCACTGTACCAGGCGTCATGCGGCACCCTCCGTCCGCTGGATTCGCACCATAATCTCCTCTGCAGGACGGGTTGTCAGGCGTGCCACTGGTCGTACCCGCTCCGGACGCTCGACGACGAACCGGTAACGTCGAAGGAGGCGTCCAAGGATCAAGGTCGCTTCCGTGGTGGCGAAGGCTGCACCGATACACACGCGTCGACCGATCCCGAAGGGGATATAGGCACCGGGCGTCATCTCATGTTCGCGTTCGGGCAGGAACCGATCCGGGTCAAAGGCATGAGGGTTCTTCCACAGGGCACTGTGGCGATGGGCGACCCAGGGCGCGATCATCACCATCGAGCCGCGCCTAAGCTGATACCGACCGAACTTGACCGGCTTCAGCGCCACACGGGGAAGAAACGTGATCGGCGGATAAAGCCGAAGCGTCTCGCGAAACACATTTCGGGCATAGTTGAGATGTCGCGTCTGCTCGAAGGAGAGCGACTGGTCCTGTGCGTGCTCGCGCGTTTCGGCCTCTATCCGGTCTGCCACTTCGGGGCTCATGGCCGCAATGAAGAAGGCCCAGGTCAGGGCGCTGGCGGTCGTCTCGTGTCCGGCCAGGAAGAAGACGCCCAGTTGGTCGATCAGCTCTTCTCGCGTGAAGGCCGCGTCGCCCTGCGGATCCCTGGCCCCGATCAGGCTGGCCGTGATGTCTTCGTAGCTGGCCCCCGCCGCGTGGTGCCGGTCCAGCAGCGTTCCGATATGGTGCCGGATGCGGGCGCACGCTTCCAAAACAGCGGGATTCTGCGGGATCGCTGAAAAGGCCTTGTCGAAGATCAATCGACGCAACTCGACGTGAGCGACGCTACGTTCGAAGACAGCGAAGGATTCGAACACATCCCGCGCCGTATCGTTGGCCAGCGAGGTGGAAAACACGGTCCTGCAGATGATGTCGGCCGTCAGCTGACTCAGCATCATGTCCAGGGAAAAGGCCTCCCCGGTTCGACAACGCTCGTCCAGGCGCGCCTCCATGTCGTCGATTGCCGCCGCCATCGCCGGATAGGCGAGGCTTAGCCGAATGTGGGAGAAGGAGGGGTCAATCATCCTGCGCTGTGCCCGCCAGCGGTCTCCGGCCGAGACGAAGATGCTGTCGCCAACGAGAGGCTCCAGCGCCCCCACCATCAGGTCGCTCTTGGGAAACACATCTTCGGGGTCGGCCAGCACGGAGCGGATGTGTTCGGGATCGTTGACGATCAGGATGAAGCGGCGCGAGTAGCCCAGGGGGCCGAACGGAACCTTGTAGGCCGATGCGGGCAGCAAGCTCAGCAGGTTGCCCTCTCCGCTCAGGGCCGTGCGCAGAAGGGCAGCCAGCGGCGGCAGCGGGTCCGGCCCGGGCGGGACGTAGAGGGCTGGCGCATCCGTTCCATGGGGCAGCGTCATCTGAGATTTTCCCCGCTGCCCATTCTGATCCCTTGAATCTTCAACGGCTCCGCTGAAGGATGAACAGACCGCCAGATGCCGCCGTCCGCAAGGCTCGACCATGTATCTCCTGTTCAAGAGTCTGATCGCAGTCCATGTGGTGTTCGGCACTGTGGGTCTGGTGAGCTTCTGGGTCCCCGTGTTGAGCCGAAAGGGATCTCCGGCTCATCGCCTCTGGGGTCGCGTCTTTGCTAACTCGATCCTCGCCGCCGGCTTGATCGCCATCCTGCTTTCGCTTTGCACGCTGTATGATCCGCTGGGCACCCATCCCCACCTGACGGATCCTGTTTTCGTGCGCAGCGTCTTCGGCGTGCTGATGTTCCATCTCGGCGTCCTGACCGTGAACCTGGCCAGTTATGGTCGGGAGGTGTTGAAGAACAAGGGCAATCCGGCCGCCAACCGGACCCGCATGAATCTCGGTTTGCAGGCTCTGCTGGGACTGACATCCCTGACCTGTGTCATTGAAGGTACCCTGACCGGTCAGCCGCTGATTGCAGCGGCGTCGGTGATCGGCTTCGCCACTGTGGCGACCAACCTTCTGCACATGCTGAACCCGGCCCCACCTCCAAAGGCTTGGTTGAGGGAGCATGTGAAGGGGATCGTGGGTGCCGGAATCTCGGTCTACACAGCCTTCTTTGCTTTCGGCGCGGTTCGGTTCATGCCTGAACTCGCCCTGCATCCCGGACTCTGGGCGATACCGCTCTGCGTTGGTCTGGGCCTGATTCTCTACCACTATTGGAAGATCGGTCAGTCCGGCTCGCGGCTCGGCAAGCTGGCCGGCGGCGGATGACTGAACACCCGGTTCTGGTCATTGGAGCCGGTATGGGCGGACTGGCCGCGGCCATTGATCTGGCCCGCGCGGGTCGCCGTGTGATCGTTCTGGAGAAGGCCTCTACGCCCGGCGGAAAGATGCGCCAGGTTCACCCTGCGGGGCGCGCGGGGATCGATGCCGGCCCCACCGTGTTCACCATGCGCTGGGTGTTCGAAAGCCTGTTTGCAGACGCCGGCTCCTGTCTGACCGATCATGTAAGGCTGGGTACCGCAGAGACCCTCGCCCGGCACGGCTGGACCGATGGGTCACGACTGGACCTGTTCGCTGACACGGAGCGTTCGATTGCAGCCATCGGGGACTTCGCCGGGAAGGCCGCAGCCGAGGGCTATCGCGCATTCTGTGGGCGCAGCGAGGCCATCTATAGCGTTCTGAGGGACTCCTTCATCTCGGCCCAGCGTCCCGGGCTCCTCGACATGCCCGTCCGGGTCGGGCTGGCGGGGTTGCCGGCCCTGCTGGATACCGCGCCCCACAGAACGCTCTGGGCGGAACTGGGGCGCTACTTCCGTGACCCGAGGCTGCGTCAGCTTTTCGGGCGCTACGCCACCTATACGGGCTCATCACCCTTTGCGGCGCCGGCGACCCTGATGCTGATCGCCCATGTCGAGAAGGACGGTGTCTGGTTTGTTGAGGGCGGGATGATCCAGGTCGCCCGCGGCATGGAGGCCCTGGCCCGCTCGCTGGGAGTCGAGTTTCGTTATGCCGAGGATGTCGTTGCGATAATTCACGCGGGCGGATGTGTCTCCGGCGTCCGACTGGCGTCCGGAGAGACCCTGGAAGGCGGGGCCATCGTCTTCAACGGCGATGTCTCCGCTCTCGGGCGGGACTTGCTCGCCGAGGGGAGGCCAGCGGGACCCAAGCCGGTTCCTGTCGTCGGGCGCTCACTCTCGGCGGTCACCTGGTGTGTCGAAGCGCGGACGGAAGGGTTCCCGCTCTCTCATCACTCTGTCTTCTTTTCGGATAGCTACGAAGAGGAGTTCCGAGCGATCTTCAGCCGGCGGGAAATCTGCGCCGAACCGACGGTCTATATCTGCGCCCAGGATCGCCAGGATGACCAGCTCCCGGTTGGTCAGAAGGAGCGGTTGTTGCTTCTGGTCAATGCTCCTGCGATCGGGGGTAAGGGGGCCTTCGGCCCGTCGAAGCTGGAGGAGTTGCGTGGCCGAGCCTGGGCGATGCTGGAGCGTTGTGGCCTGACTGTCGAGGCACATGAGGAGGCCATCGCGGCAACCGGTCCTGACGACTTCGAGCGTCTCTTCCCTGCGAGCGGGGGGGCGCTCTACGGCCGCGCCAATCACGGTCTGATGGGTAGCTTCCAGCGTCCTGGCCCAGAAAGCGGTCTCGAAGGCCTCTATCTCGCAGGCGGTGGCGTTCATCCGGGACCGGGTATTCCCATGGCCACCTTGTCCGGACGTCTTGCGGCGACGCAGCTCTTGGCAAGGGCGCGCGGCCATCGTACCGGCTGGCGGCTGGGCCAAAGCGCTGTTCAGTAGTCAACACGCATCGGTGCCGTCGAGAACGCGCGAAAACGGCTCACGTTTGCCGCGGTCTGGCCTTATAAGTCTTGGGACTCGAGGCGACCCGGCGAGCTTGGGCCGGGCGTGTAACTGAGACCGGAGGGGACAGGGGCATGATCAGGTTTGGACGACTGGATCGTGACAGGCTGACAGAATCTGCGGCTGGCACCCTTTGCGACCGACCGGTAGCCGGATGAGCGCTGAAGCGGCCGAGTTTGACCTTGTCCTTGTTGGCGGCGGTCTCGCCTCCTGCCTGATTGCATGGCGTCTGGCACTTGACCGGCCGGAGATACGCGTGGCCGTGATCGAACGTGAGGGTTCGCTGGGCGGCAATCATACCTGGTCCATTTTCGACAGCGACATCGCATCCGAAGACATGGACTGGCTGGCCCCGGCGATCGCCCATCGCTGGCCCGTCGGCTATGACGTTTTCTTTCCGCACCGCAGTCGAACGCTCCAAACCGGCTACAGCAGCCTGACATCTGAGCGACTGCACATGGCCGTCTCCGCACTTCTGGGTGACCGTCTCATCATTGGCGAAGCCGTTCATGTGGATGCCCAGGGCGTCACTCTGGCCGACCAGCGTCGCCTGGGTGCCGCTGGCGTCATCGATGCCCGAGGGCCCAGACCAACCGACGCCCTCCTTCTGGGTTGGCAGAACTTCGTCGGCCGGACGTTCCGCCTCGCCGCACCCCATGGCTTGACCCGACCGACGATCATGGACGCGACGGTGGAGCAGTTCGGCGCGTACCGGTTCGTCTATCTGCTTCCGTTTGACGACCGCACCGTGCTTGTCGAGGACACCTACTATGCCGACCAGCCGAACCTCGACCGGCCCGCCTTGAAGCAGCGGATCGATGACTATGTCCGTTCGCGCGGCTGGACGATCGAGGCTGTGGTCGCTGAGGAAGAAGGCGTTCTACCTATCGCGCTCGACGGGGACATTGATGCCTTCTGGGCGGACGGTCCCCCTGTTGCCCGGGCCGGACTTCTGGCCGGGCTGTTTCATCCGGTGACTGGCTACTCCCTTCCGGACGCTGTGCGCCTTGCACGGATGATTGCCGAGCAGGAGGACCTGTCTTCTGCGGCTCTCCGAAGGCTTACAGAGTCCCATTCAAAGGACCTGTGGCGTGGTCGCGCCTTTTATCGCCTGCTGAACCGCATGCTGTTCAGGGCGGCCCGGCCTGATGAGCGCTGGCGTGTGTTTCAACGGTTCTACGGCCTTTCGGACGGAGTGCTGCGGCGCTTCTACGCAGGGACGAGTACGATGCTCGACAAGTTGCGTATCCTCACGGGAAAACCGCCCGTGCCCTTCGGTCGGGCGCTGCGGCAAGTCCGCGAGACAGGACGGGGAAGTCGTTGATGAGAGACGTTGCAGCAAAGCGTGCGGTGGTCATCGGAGCCGGATTCGGCGGCATCGCACTGGCGATACGGCTTCAGCGCGCGGGCGTGCAGACCACTCTGGTCGAGAAGCGCGACAAGGCGGGAGGACGCGCCTACGTCTGGCATGAGAAGGGCTTCACGTTTGATGCCGGCCCGACGGTCATCACCGATCCGGATTGTCTGACCGAGTTGTTCGAGGGTACCGGATCGGAGCTCAAGGACTACGTCGAGCTTATGCCGGTCGATCCGTTCTACCGCCTGTGCTGGGAGGACGGCACCAGCTTCGACTACAACAATGACCAGGCGGCGATGGAGCGCCAGATGGCGGCCCTCAATCCGGCCGATGTCGAGGGTTACCGGCGCTTCCACGCGCACTCGGAAGAACTCTACCAGGAAGGCTACATCAAGCTGGGTTCGGTCCCGTTCCAGTCCTTCTGGACGATGATGAAGGCCGCTCCAGTTCTGGCACGGCTTGAGGCATGGAACAGCGTCTATGAGATGGTCGCACGCTACATTGAGGATCCCTACCTGCGTCAGGCGTTCAGCTTCCATACGCTTCTGGTCGGGGGCAATCCGTTCAAATCGAGCTCGGTCTATTCCCTGATCCATGCGCTTGAGCGCCGCGGCGGCGTCTGGTTCGCTCGGGGCGGCACTGGCGCGCTGATCGCCGGCCTTGTCCGATTTTTCGAGGACCTCGGCGGCACTGTCTTGCTGAACAGCGCGGTCGAACGGATCGAGACCGAGGGTGAACGCGCAATCGGGGTCACCCTTGAAGGCGGTGAGACGATTCCGGCGGATATGGTCGCGTCCAACGCCGACGTCGTTCATACCTACGACAAGCTTCTGGGGCGGACGCCACGTGGCAAGGCGAAGACGAAGTCCTTGAAGTCCAAGCGGTTCTCCATGTCACTGTTTGTGCTGCATTTCGGCGTTTCCACGCCGCAGCCGCAGCTGGCGCACCACACGATCTGCTTCGGCGCGCGCTATCGGGAACTGATCTCGGAGATCTTCTCCGGACCCGAGCTGCCCGAGGACTTCTCGCTTTATCTTCATGCGCCGTGCGCGACGGACCCGTCGATGGCCCTTCCGGGACAGTCGAGCCACTACGTGCTTTCGCCCGTGCCGCACCTTGGGGCAGCCGACATCGACTGGTCAGTGAAGGGTCCCGAATACCGCGAGAAGATTATCGACTACCTCGAAGAACGCTACATGCCGAACCTGCGCCGTGACCTCGTGACGACGCGCATCTGGACCCCCCAGGACTTCAAGGATGATCTGAACTCCCACCTGGGTTCGGCTTTCTCGCTGGAGCCGATCCTGACCCAGAGCGCCTGGTTCCGGCCGCACAACAGGGACGACGTCATTCCCAACCTCTACATCGTGGGCGCAGGCACCCATCCGGGCGCGGGCATTCCCGGCGTGGTCGGTTCGGCCAAGGCGACCGCGGGCCTCATGCTGGAGCAGGCCGAAGCACGATGACTGACGCCGTCCTCGCCGCGTCCAAGGCGTCGATCGTCAAGGGGTCCAAGAGCTTCCGCTCGGCCTCTCGACTGTTCGACCCAAAGGTGCGCGAGGACGCCTGGTTGCTCTATGCTTGGTGCCGCGCCTGCGATGACGAAATCGATGGGCAGGACCACGGCTTTGCCCACGAGGCCCTGACGCCCGAGGAGCAAAGGCGCAGGCTCGAACGTCTTTACGACCTGACACGACGCGCCATGACGGGCGAAGCCATGTCGGATCCCGTCTTCGCCGCCTTTCAACGGGTCGCGATCCGCCATCGCTTGCCGGAACACTGGGCGATGGACCTCATCGACGGCTTTGCCATGGACGTCGAGCACCGGGATTACCGCACGCTGGATGACGTCATGACCTACTGCTGGCACGTCGCCGGCGTGGTCGGGGTGATGATGGCACGGGTCATGGGGGTGACGGATCCCGAAACCTTGCGTCGAGCCCAGGATCTCGGTCTGGCCTTCCAGCTGACCAACATCTCGCGTGACGTGATCGAGGACGCCGAGGACGGCCGGGTCTATCTGCCGGCGGACTGGCTGATCGAGGCGGGGCTGGAGCCGACCGCTGAGGCGGTGGCCGAGCCGGCGAACCGGGACCGGGTCCACGCCGTGACGTCGCGCCTTCTGGCTGTCGCCGAGCCCTACTACGACAGCGCGCGAGACGGGCTGCGGGGTCTACCATTCCGCTCGGCCATGGCCATCGCGGCGGCGCGCGGCGTCTACCGCGAGATCGGCCGGAAGGTCCGTCGAGGTGGGCACGGCGTCTGGCGTGAGCGGGTGTCCGTGGGACGCGTCATGAAGCTGTGGCTGTTCGGCCGTGGCGCGCTGATCGCCGTCTGGACTGAGACGATCGATCGCGGCAAGCCGCCGGCGATCAGGCCTGCGCTCTGGACGCGCGTTTGAGCGTTTCTCGCCGGACCTCGGGCAGTCGCCACCAGGGTGCCGAGGGTATCAGGTGGTGCTCGTGGTGCATCCCGAAGTGAAAGCAGGTCAGCAGCGAGGCGATCCACGGCATGGGGATCGTGCGGGCGTGGTGATGGTCGGCAAACCCGTCACTTTGCGTGTGGCGATGGGGAAGCCATGTGCCGAACACGAACAGTTGCAGTGCACTGAGGATCGCGGGCAGGCCCCAGAACAGAGCCAGATTAGCCACTGAAGCGCCGATCAGCAGGTATGCGATCAGCACCGCCGTCACGATTGAGAACTCGCGCCAGCCGAAATAGCGGGTGAAGAAGCTGTAGAACCACGGCAGAAAGGCCTCGGGCCGATGTGCATGGAAGTCTGGATCGTCGGCCGTGCCGGGTGCCCGGTGATGCTGATGATGGCAGATGGTCAGCTTGCGATACGAAAAGGCGGCATAGGCTCCCACGCAGATCTGGCCGACCAGAGCGTTCACGCGTGGTCGGCCCGGTGCCAGTGACCCGTGCATGGCGTCGTGGGCGACAATGAACATGCCCGCTCCCAGCCAGCTCTGGGTCAGAATGAGAAAGGGCGCGGCCAAAAGCGCTGGTCCTTCCAAGGGTTGAAAGAAGACGCCCCACACGTGCACCGTCAACCAGCCGCCCAGGATGAGGACAGCAAGGCTCAGGCCGATAATCGTCTGCCGCGCGCGCGTCACTCGGCCGGGATATCGTTCGCGGCGCGCTCGGAGCGACGTGCCTTCAGGATCGCGCTCAGGCGCTGAGGATTGGGTGCGAAGACGAAGCCGAACGACACAGCACCCTCGCGTGTCTGCACCGCGTGGTGAAGCTTGTGGGCCTGGACCAGGCGACGGGCATATCCGTTTTTCGGCATCCAGTGGAACGGCCAGCGCTGATGCACCAGTCCGTCATGCACGAAGGCGTAGACGACGCCGTAAAGAGTAACCCCAAGCGCGATCGCCCTGACCCACCACAGGTCTGTCAGCGAGGCGACGACGAACAGGCTGGTGCCAACGACGGCCCCGACGACGCCATACAGGTCGTTGAGCTCGAAGGTCTTGTCGTGGGGTTCGTGATGATCGCGGTGCCAGCCCCAGCCGAGAGGGCCGTGCATGATGTAGCGATGCGTCGTCCACGCCACGCCTTCCATCAGGAAGAAGACGGCCAGCGTCAGCAGAGTGAACCAGACGAACGTCATTCCTGAAGTCTACGCCGCGTCGCGGACGGTTCCAACCGCGACCGCACGTCGCTAAGCAGGAACCATGAGCGATGACGTGATCCGCGACCGCAAGGACCAGCACCTGGACGTCGTCCTGTCCGGTGGCGGGCGGCATGCGCGTGATGCCGGCTTTGACGCGATCCGCTTCGTTCACGAGGCCTTGCCGGACCTCGATCACGCCAAGATCGATCTGGGCGTCGATTTCCTGGGACGCAGGCTGAAGGCCCCGTTTCTGATCAGTTCCATGACGGGGGGCCCCGCGCGCGCCGAGGCGATCAACGCCCATCTGGCCGAAGCGGCTCAGCACCTGGGCATAGCGCTCGCGGTCGGGTCGCAGCGCGGCGCGCTGGATGGCGGGGCGGACGGAGGGCTGAACGCCTCGTTGCGCCACCGCGCGCCGGACACGCCGATCCTGGCCAACATGGGCGCGGCCCAGCTGACCCAGGGCTTTGGCGTGGATCAGGCGCGGCGCGTCATGGAGATGATCGGTGCTGACGCCCTTATCGTTCATCTCAATCCGCTGCAGGAAGCCTGTCAGCCGGAGGGCGATCGCGACTGGTGGGGTGTCGGCGCCGCGCTTGAGGCGTTGATCCGCAAGCTCGATGCGCCGGTTGTGATCAAGGAAACGGGGGCGGGCATCTCGGCGACGACGGCACGACGCCTGATCGACATGGGCGCGGCGGCCATCGACGTGGCGGGAGCGGGAGGAGCGAACTGGGGGCTTATCGAGGGTGAGCGGGCAACGGAGCCCTCCGACAAGGCCCACGCCCTAGTCTTTGCCGACTGGGGCATTCCGACTGCGCGCGCAATCGCCGAGGCACGAGCCGCCTGTCCCGATGCCCTGATCATTGGCTCGGGCGGCGTGAGGAACGGTCTGGACGCCGCCAAGGCCATCCGGCTGGGTGCGGACATGGTGGGCCAGGCGGCGGGCGTGCTGGAGGCTGCAACCGTTTCGACGGACGCCGTGGTCGCGCATTTCCAGCTGGCGATCCGCCAACTTCGCACGGCGTGTTTCTGCACAGGCTCGGCCAGTCTGGCGGACCTGAAGCGGGCTCCGCTTCAGGCCTGACCATGGCGACCGAGACCGACATCGTCATCATCGGCGGCGGTCATAACGGCCTTGTCTGCGCCTTCTACCTGGCCCGCGCCGGACTGAAGGTTGTGGTGCTGGAGCGCCGGTCGGTGATCGGCGGGGCCGCCGTGACGGAGGAGTTCCATCCGGGCTTTCGCAACTCGACCGCCAGCTACACGGTCAGCCTGCTGAATCCCAAGGTCATCGCGGACATGGAGCTGGCCCGGCACGGTCTCAGGATCGTCGAGCGGCGGATGTCGAACTTTCTGCCCCTGCCGGAAGGTCGCTTTCTGGAGGCGGGCGAGGGCGTTACGGCTGCCTCTGTGGCGCAGTTTTCGTACCGCGACGCCGAGCGCCTGCCCGAGTACGAGCGGCGTCTGGAAGCGGTGGCGGACGTTCTGCGCGCCCTTGTTCTGGAGACGCCTCCGAACCTGCCGGATGGCGGCTGGCTGGATGGGCTGCCGGAAATGCTGAAGTCGGCCTCGCTGGCGCGCAGGCTGGGCGGACTCGACCTGACCAGTCGGCGGGACGTACTCGACCTCTTCGCCAAGTCGGCCGGTGATTGGCTGGACGGCTGGTTCGAGAGCGACCCGATCAAGGCCCTGTTTGGGTTTGACAGTGTGGTGGGCAACTATGCCAGCCCCTATACGCCGGGGTCCGCCTACGTGCTGCTGCATCACGTCTTCGGCGAGGTGAATGGCAAACGCGGCGTCTGGGGTCACGCAATTGGAGGAATGGGGGCGATCACCCGGGCCATGGCGGAGGCTTGCCGGGACGCCGGCGTCGAGATCCGTATCGACGCCGAGGCAACGGAGGTCGTGACAGAGCGGGGGAGGGCCGTCGGCGTGGTCACCTCGACCGGGGACGTCGTTCGTGCACGGGCCGTCGTCGCAAACATCCACCCGCGTCTGCTGTTCGATCGTCTGATTGATCCCGCCGTGGTGCCGGCCGACTTCCTCGAGAGGATCGGCCGGTATGCCTCAGGGTCGGCAACCTTCCGGATGAACGTGGCGCTGACGGAGTTGCCCCGTTTCACTGTGAAGCCGGAACCCGGCAACCACCTGACAGCCGGGATCATCTTGGCGCCCAGCCTGGCCTACATGGATCGCGCCCATGCCGAGGCGAGACTAAACGGCTGGTCTTCGCAGCCGATCATTGAAATGCTGATCCCGTCCACGTTGGACGACAGCCTTGCGCCATCCGGCGCCCATGTCGCCAGCCTGTTCTGCCAGCATGTCGCTCCGCAGCTCTCGGACGGACGCAGTTGGGATGACCACCGCGAGGCCGTGGCGGACCTCATGATTGAAACAGTCGACCGCTGGGCGCCGGGCTTCAAGGCGTCGGTGGTCGGGCGTCTCGCGCTGTCGCCCATTGATCTGGAACGACGATTCGGGCTGGTTGGCGGAGACATCTTCCATGGCCGCCTGACCCTGGATCAGTTGTTCAGCGCCCGGCCGGTCCTCGGGCATGCCAATCACCGGATGCCGGTACCGGGCCTCTATCTGTGCGGATCGGGGGCACATCCCGGTGGAGGCGTCACGGGCGCGCCTGGCCACAATGCCGCGCGCACAATCATCAAGTACGTCAAGCCAGGCTGATGCCGAGCGTGGTTTGCAGGGCTTCGCGCACCGAGGCCTCCGTGAAAGGCTTCTGAATCGCCGGCCGGTCGCGCCACTCGTCCGGCAGGTTCCCCGCACCGAAGCCCGTCGAGAACATGAACGGGATGTCGCGTTCGACCAGCGCTGTCGCGATCGGGAAGACCACGCGCCCCGCAACGTTCACGTCCAGCAGGGCCGCGTCGAGCGCGGACGCGGCGGAGATGAGGTCCAGTGCTTCCTCAATCGTTCCGGCGGGGCCAATGACGATGCACCCCATGTCTTCGAGCATGGCTTCCAGCAGCATGGCGACCAGGGACTCATCCTCAACGATGAGCACGCAGCGTCCTTCCAACCCTGTGGTCATGGAACTCTCCGCCCTTCGCGGCCTGCCCACGATTGGTGTCGAGCCCTAGTCCAGATCGTCCGCTACCGCCACATGGCCATTGAGCATTGCCGACGGGGTCCCAGCGTCTAGGATCGCCGAATGTCGTTTGCGGCCTTGGTGCTCGGAATGTCCCTGCTGTCGTCGCCGACGCCTGAAGCGCATGAAGTGCAGGTCCAGCAGGGTCGGCTGGCTGGACGGCTTGCAGGGGGCATTTTGTCCTATCAGGGCATCCCCTACGCGGCCCCGCCTGTGGGACCGTTGCGCTGGCGGCCGCCTCAGCCGGCCGCATCGTGGTCCGGGACACGGCCGGCGGACCGTCCAGGCGCGATCTGTCTCCAGCCGCCCGCAAACGGAGATCCCGGTGTCGGCCCTCCACCAATGAGCGAGGATTGCCTGACGCTGAACGTCTGGGCCCCCCAGGGTGCCAACGGTCTGCCGGTCATGTTCTGGATTCACGGCGGCGGATACAACAACGGCTCCGGTACGGCGGCGCTTTACGACGGGACCAACCTGGCCCGGCGGGGGGTCGTCGTGGTGACGATCAACTATCGGCTGGGACGGCTCGGCTTCTTTGAACACCCCGCGCTCGCCGCCGGGCGTCCCGAGATGGCGCCTGCCGGCAATTATGGCGTCATGGACCAGATCGCGGCCCTGGGATGGGTGCGCGACAATATCGCCGCCTTTGGAGGTGATCCTGAGCAGGTCACGATTTTCGGCCAGTCGGCCGGAGGGGCGGCCGTGACCCAGCTTATGGCCTCGCCCGCCGCCCGAGGCCTGTTCCAGGGGGCGATCGTTCAGTCGGGGCTGGGCCGCCAGAGATCAGCCTTGCTTTCAGAGGATCGGCCAGGTCGACCGTCTGCGCAGTCTTTGGGGGTCCAGTTCGCCCGATCCGTGGGCCTGCCGAACGCGACAGCCGATCAGTTGCGCGCCTTGGCCGCTGAGCAAGTGCTTGCCCCAATGCCCGCCTTCTATTCCGACAATCTGATTGTGGATGGGCAGATCATTCCAGAAGACGTCGTTCAGGCCTTCGCGGCCGGGCGACAGGCCCAGGTACCAATGATCATTGGTACGAACAGTGCTGAGTTCTGGTGGATCAGACCGAGCGACGCCGGGGCCTATGGTCGCCTCGACGATGCGCTTTTTGATAGCGAGCATCAGGCTCTGATCGAGGCCTACGAGGGTCCCGCTGGCTATGACTCGTCTATCGTGAGCGACCTGGTCTTCAATGAGCCGGCCCGTCATCTGGCCCGCCTGCACCTGAGAGCAGGCCATCCGACCTGGCTGTATCGCTTTGATGTCGTGGCCGCATCCAACCCGGAACCGAGCGGTGGAGCGACCCATGCGTCGGAACGCCCGTATGTGTTCGACAATCTGCACACCGTCGGTCGGCCGATGCAGGCGAGGGACCAGATGGCGGCGGACCTCATGGCGGGTTACTGGGCCGGGTTTGCGATAACAGGTGCGCCCGTGTCCGCCACTGGCATCCACTGGCCGCAAGCCGTCGGAGATCAGCTCCTGGAATTCACCAATGACGGCCCGCGTGCCGTCGATGTCCCGAACCAGCGCAGACTTGATCTGATTGCAGCCTACTGCGGTCGCGTCAGACCTGGGCCTTGAGAGGCTGCGCGGCCGCATCCCGCGCTTTTTTCCCCTGTGGCGAAATCTTGGCCCTTGCGGGGCACCTTGTGGCTGTGTCATGTAACCGATTACAGACACCCGACAGGCCGTCGCCAAGACGGCTGGAACGGCTGGAACGTTTCAGGACACAGGATTTGGGCTCGCTGCTCTTGCAGATATCTAACCGCTTGAACGGGGCGCGCTGGTGAAGGCCGCGACGATCCGTGATGTCGCCGAACGTGCCGGCGTATCGGTCGCCTCTGTGTCGCGCGTCCTGACTGGGGCGGGCGTGGTAGCAGAGCCCACCCGCTCTAAGGTGCTCGAGGCTGTCGAGGCCCTGTCCTACGTTCCGCACTCGGGTGCGCGCAGCCTTTCAACCAGTCGAACAGATGTCGTGGGCGTCATTCTCCCTGACCTTTTCGGGGAGTTCTTCTCCGAGTTGATCCGCGGCATGGATGTGGCCTGCCGCCAGCAAGGTCGACACCTGATCGTATCGAGTTCTCACGATGATGCGGCCGTTGCCGCTGCGGCGATCCGATCCATGCGGGGTAGGGTGGATGGCCTCATCGTCCTGTCACCGCATCTGGACTCGGGCGAGTTAACGAGCAGCCTGTCCGGGCGTTTGCCGGTTCTGCTCATGAACGGTGCGGACCTCGATGGCCGGCAACCCTCCATGGCGGTCGACAACACCGGTGGTGCGCGCGCCGCTGTTGAGCACCTGCTGGCCCTTGGTCGACGTCACATTGCCCATGTCGGTGGCCCCACCGGAAACGTTGAGGCGCGTCAGCGCAAGCAAGGCTATCTGGACGCGATCGCCCAGGCTGGCCACGAGCCCATTCTGGCCCAGGGAGAGTTCACACAGGCCAGTGGGTTCGCCGCGACTTCGGCACTTCTCGCATCCGGCCGGACGCCCGACGCGATCTTTGCCGGCAACGATGCCATGGCCATTGGCGCGTTGCTGGCGATCCAGGAAGCCGGGCTTCGCTGTCCCGATGACGTCGCGGTCGTTGGCTTCGACGATGTGCCGATTGCCGAACTTGTGCGGCCCGGCCTGACCACCCTCAACATCGACATCGTTGGCATGGGTCGACGGGCGGTCGAACGTCTGATCGCCGAGATCGAGCGCGGTGAAGCAGCCCAGCCTCAGGCCGCCAACGATGCCGACCGCGAAATCATCGTCCCCCGACTGGTCGTTCGCCAGTCATGCGGTGCACCGACCTCCACCCCGAGCCTTTCAGGAGAGAGACCATGAACTGCCTCACTACGCGTCGTCGCGCCCTGGCTGCGGCATCGGCCCTCGCCCTTGCAACAACGGTCGCTGGGGCGGGATCCGCCGTGGCGCAGAACACCACCTCGACCCTCAGGGGAACGGTTTACGAAGGCGCCGCCGTCGAGCCGGGCGGCTTTGTCGTCGCCCGCAATGCCGAGACGGGATACACGAGCCGGGCATCGGTTGCAGCCGATGGTGCCTATGTGCTCGTTGGACTCCGTCCTGGCAGTTATGAGGTGACCGTCACCAGTGGGGACGGTCAGACGGCGAAGGACACGGTTACCCTGGGCCTTGGCCAGGTCGGCACGCTGGACCTGGATGTCGGTCAGGGCGGCGGCGCTTCCGTTGATGCCACCCAGCTGGGCGATATCGTGGTGACCGGACGCCGGATTTTCGAGGTTCGCACCTCGGAAGTGGCGACGAACGTGACTCGCCAGCAGATCGAGGATCTGCCGCAGATCAGCCGAAACTTCCTGAACTTCGCTGCGCTCGCGCCCGGCGTGGTCGTGCAGGAGGGCGATACCGAGCGGACCATCTCGGCGGGAGGCCAGCCCTCGCTCGCCGTCAACGTTTTCATCGACGGTCAGAGCCAGAAGTCGACGATCCTCGACGGCGGCATCGCCGGTCAGGATGACAGCCGCGGCAACCCGTTCCCGCAAAGCGCGGTGCAGGAGTTCCGGGTTCTGACCCAGAACTTCAAGGCCGAGTATGAGCAGGCCTCTTCGGCCATCATCACCTCGGTCACTCGGTCAGGCACGAATGACCTGTCCGGCGACCTGTTCGTCTATTACCAACCCAGCGATTTCATCGCCCAGGACGTCTTCGGCATCCGTGCCGCTCGACCCCAGGCCCCGTTGGAGCGCCTGCAGTACGGTGGCTCGCTCGGGGGTCCGATCATTGAGGACCGACTGCACTACTTCCTGAGCTACGAGCGCAAGGACGAGACCCGCGAGCGGCAGGTTTTCCTGAACCGCACCGAGTTTGCACCTCAGTTCGCAGACCGTCTGGGCACCTTCCCCGCGCCGTTCGAACAGGACCTGTTCTTCGGCAAGCTGTCCTGGCAGGTCGATGACCGGCAACTGGTTGACCTGTCCACGACCTACCGAACCGAGCAGGATCTTCGCGACTTCGGCAACGGCCCGACGGACCGTACCCGGGCGACCGAGATTAATGGCGAGACGATCAGTGTCGTCTTCCGCCACCAGTACCAAGGCGACAGCTTCCTGAACGAGTTTTCGGTCGACTACCTGAACTCGGTCTACAATCCGCGCGCGGCGAACTTCACCGACCCCGGCCAGAGCTACGTCATCTACCGCGACGCTAATGCGACCGCTGCCGGGTTCCAGTTCGACTACAACCAGACCGAGGCCACCGTCTTCAGCCGGGGTGGCGGGTCGAACAATCAGGACATCGAGCAGGAAAGCCTGACGTTCCGCAACGACCTGACATTCACCAACTTCGAGTGGATGGGCTCCCACACCATCAAGATGGGCATCAAGTACTCCATGCAGGAGTACTACGTGGACAAGCAGTTCAACCGGAATCCGCAGTTCACCTATGACATCAGTGCCAATCCCTCGATCCTGGGATCCTCGACCATCCCCACGCGCGTATTCCTGAACCTGCCGGTCGAGGCGACTCGTGCTGAGAACAATGTTCTCGGGCTGTACATCCAGGACGACTGGCAGATCACGGATCGTCTCGAACTGAACCTAGGCTTGCGCTGGGATTATGAGGACAATGCCGTCAACAACGATTACGTCACGCCGCAAGTGGTTCGTGACGTGCTCGCCCGGGTGGTGTCCGACCCGAACTACGTCGCTCAGGTCAATGTGAACGACTACATCACGACCAGCGGCCGTGATGCCTTCACTGAAGCCTTCCAGCCGCGCGTCGGCCTGTCCTACGACGTCTTCGGTGATGAGCGTACGGTCCTGTTCGCCGGGGCCGGACGCTACTACGACCGGATCGCGTTCAACTTCGCTTTCGATGAACGCTACAAGCCCTACCAGCTGACCCGGACGATCTTCTTCTCGCCGGCGGGCGGTGCCTTCGGAGGGCAGGCCAATACGGTCGCGTGGAACCCGTCCTATGCCACGCCGGGTGGACTCGATGCCCTGCTGGGCGGCACTCAGGGACGTGGCGAGATCTTCCTCGTCGACAACAACGCCCCGCCGCCGCGCACGGACCAGTTCAACATCGGCATCCGCCAGAAGTTCTGGGACATCCAGACGGCGCTGACGTTCTCGTATGCGAAGACCGAAAACGAGTTCCAGTGGTCGCGCCTGAACGTCAACAACGCCAACCAGATCACGGTCCGGCCGAGCCAGTTCACCAATCCGGCCACGGGCCAGCCCTACGCGTTCAACGACAGCATCTTCTACTCGGATCACAACCGTGAGCGTGAGTACATGGCCATGTATCTGACGATTGACCGGCCCTATACTGAGGAGTCGGGTTACGGCTTCAACATCGCCTATACCCTGGCGGACGGCGAGCAGAACGGCAGCCGTGGCGATGGCACTGGCAACTTTGACTTCGACTATGCCACCGTCGCGCTCAGCCCCTACTACAACCTGGCGGGCGTCGAGCGTCACCGGATCGTGGCGTCGGGCACCGTCCGGCTGCCGTATGACCTCCGACTGTCGTCGATCGTCACGCTGGGCTCGGGCCGTCCCTTCACCGGCTTCCCGGGCATCACGGGTGCTCCGATCGAGTGGAACGCCTACTTCCCGGAGAAGCGTAGCTTCCTGCCCGGCCTGAACTTCGCGTTCCGTCAGGTCGACCTTCGCCTTGCCCGACCGATCGAGCTGTGGAACGGCACCCGGATGGAGCTGACGCTGGACGCGATCAACGTGTTCAACTTCCGCAACTATTCGGGGTACAATCAGACCATCAATCTGGACGGCAACAACCCGGCGCTGCGCCGTGCGAACCCGCTGTTCGGTACTCCGACGGCGCAGTTCGTGCCGACCCGGAGCTTCCAGTTGGGTCTGCGCTACGTTTTCTGAGTTTGACCTCCTGAAACTGGCCGCCCGAACTCGTTTCGGGCGGCCTTTCTTCTTCGGCCCTCACCCCGGTTAGCGGCGTCAGTGTTTTCGCGTTAGGAGTTCACCATGGATCGCCGACAGTTCCTGATGGGCTCGACGGTCGCCGGTGCAATGTTAGCGGCGGGGGGCTGCTCCACACTTGCAGACCGCAGCATGGGTCTGGCGTTGGACCCGGACGTCACCGAGCTGCAGCGGCGCACCTTCGACTGGTTCGTCCATGTCACCGATGTCGAGCGCGGCCTGACGCCGGATCGCTGGCCGACGGAGTCTTTCTGTTCGGTCGCGGCCGTCGGGTTTGCCCTGGCCTGCTGGCCCGTCGGCGTCGAAAACGGATGGATGAGCCGGGAGGAGGCGAGGGAGCGCACGCTGAACACCCTGCGCTTCTTCCATGACGCGCCTCAAGGGCCCGACGCCCGGGGCATGACGGGCTACAAGGGTTTCTTCTACCATTTCCTCGAGATGGACACCGGCCACCGCTATGGCCGCACCGAGCTGTCTACCGTCGACACCACCCTGCTGCTCGGCGGAATGTTGTTCGCCGCCCGCTACTTCGATCAGGACCTGGCGGATGAGGCAGAGATCCGCCGCCTTGCCCAGGCCATCTACGATCGCGTCGAGTGGGACTGGGTCGTCATTCGGCCAGACCGCGTCAGCATGGGCTGGCACCCCGAGACTGGCTTCATCGAAGCGGATTGGCACGTCTACAATGAGGGCATGCTGGTGCTGCTGCTCGCGATGGGCAGTCGCACCCATCCGGTGCCGGCCTCCGTCTGGACCGAGTGGTGCAGCGTCTACGATCGGAGCTGGACGGACGCCTACGGCCCCGCCCACCTGCATTTCCCGCCGCTGTTCGGGCACCAGTACAGCCACATGTTTGTCGACTATCGCGGGATCCGGGACGCCTGGATGCGGGCGAAGTCGGCCGAGATCGGTTCCTTCGACTACTTCGAGAACAGCGTCCGCGCGGTTGAGGCCCAGAGGAACTATGCCATCGCCAATCCCGGCGGCTGGGACGGCTATTCGGCCGAGGTTTGGGGTCTGACGGCCTGCGATGGGCCGGGCGACTTCAAGCAGGTTATCGACGCGCGGGAGCGGGAGTTCTTCAGCTATTCCGCCCGGGGCCCCGGCGACCGCGATGACGGCACCCTCGCGCCGACCGCTGCCATGGCCAGCTACCCCTTCGCGCCGGACGACGTCACGGCCTGCCTGGGGGCCATGAAGGCGCGCTACGGCGAGGCCATCTATACCCAGTACGGCTTCCTCGACAGCTTCAACCCGACCCTGACCGAGCGGGAAGGGCGGCTGCAGCACGGCCGCATCGTGCCGGGCGTTGGCTGGGTCGATGGCGACTACCTGGGCATCGACCAGGGGCCGATCGTCGTCATGATCGAGAACGCCCGCACCGACCTCGTCTGGCGGTTCATGCGGGAAGAGCCGAACCTGCGCCGCGGCCTGGAAGCGGCCGGATTCACTGGCGGATGGCTTGGGACATGATCCACCGCCGTGCGGCGATGGGGCTGATGGCCGGCACCGCGGCGGCTCTCGCGGGGTGTGGGCGCGACGATGGGATCACCCGCCTGGCCTTCTGGGCGATGGGCAACGAAGGGACGAACGTGCCCCGCCTGATCCCGGCGTTCGAGGCTGCAAATCTGGGCATCAAGGTCGAGGTCCAGCCCCAGCCCTGGTCGGCCGCACATCAGAAGCTGCTGACCGCGTACGTCGGAAACTCGCTGCCGGACGTCAGCCAGATCGGCAACACCTGGGTGGCGGAGATGGCAGCCATCGGGGCCCTTTCACCCCTGCCGGGGGCGGCCGCCGACCTTCTGACCGACCAGTTTCCGGCCGTTCTCGACACCAATCGCATCGACGGCCGCGTCGTCGCCACGCCCTGGTACGTGGACACCCGCCTGATTTTCCACCGAACGGATCTGCTGGCACAGGCAGGCTACGCCACCCTGCCGATGACCTGGATCGAGTGGAAGGCCGCGATGCATGCCGTCCGGCGGATCGTTGGTCCCGACAAGTACGCGATCCTGTTGCCGCTCAATGAGTTCGAACAACTTCTGACCTTCGGGCTTCAGGGCGATCAGCCCTTGCTGCGCGACAACGCGACCCGTGGAAACTTCTCGAGCCCGTCCTTCGAGGCGGCTCTGGCCTTCTACAAAAGCCTGTTTGATGAGGGCCTGGCTCCCGTCGCCTCATCCTCTCAGATTTCCAACGTATGGACCGAGTTCGCTCGTGGCTGGTTCAGCTTCTACTTCTCCGGCCCCTGGACCATCGGCGACATGAAGGCCCGTCTCCCGCCGGAGACTCAACCCCACTGGACCACAGCCGGCGTACCAGGTCCCACCGGTCCAGGCGCGTCGGCACCTGGGGGATCGTCACTTGCCGTCTTCCGCTCCTCGCCGAACCCCGGGGCGGCGTGGAAGCTGGTTCGCTACCTGTCCGATCCGGCGGTGCAGGCCGAGTTCAATGTCATGACGGGAAGCCTGCCGGCCCGCCCGACGGCCTGGGCGGCCCCGAAGGTCGCGTCTGACCCCTACGTCACGGCCTTCGGCGGCCAGCTCGAGCGGGCCAGGGCTGTGCCCAAGGCCCCGGAGTGGGAGCGGATCGTCACCGAGATGCAGATCGTCGCTGAGCGCATGGTGCGGGGCGAATTCACGGTCGCGCAGGCCGCCCGCGAGATCGACCGGCGCGCAGACCGCCTGTTGGAGAAGCGCCGGTGGATGCTGGATCGGGGGCGAGGATGAAGACGAACATCGTCCCTTCTCCCCTTGCGGGAGAAGGTGGCCCGCAGGGCCGGATGAGGGGTGAAAGGAACCGTCTGCGCTGGACTACGGACGGCTTTCCCAACTCCACCCAGCGAGTGTCACCCCTCATCCGACCTCGCTGCGCTCGGCCACCTTCTCCCGCAAGGGGAGAAGGACAATGACGGGTCGCGACCGCGCTGCCTGGGGCTTCGTCGCTCCCGCCCTGATCGCCCTGGCGGTCTTCTTCGTCGTGCCGGTCGTTTCGTCGCTGCTACTGAGCCTGACCGACTTCGACATCTATGCCCTGGCGGACCTGTCGAACCTCCGTTGGATCGGGCTGGAAAACTACGCCCGACTGCTGGGTAATCCGTTGTTCTGGCAGGCGATGAAGAACACGGTGCTGTTCGCCGTCATCGGCGTGCCCCTGTCGATCGCGGCGTCGCTCGGCGCGGCGCTGCTGCTGAACGCTCGGACGGTGAAGTGGCGGCCGATGTGGCGGGTGATCCTCTTCGCACCGTTCGTCACCACGCTGGTCGCCACGGCCGTGCTGTGGAACTACCTGCTCAACACCCGCTACGGCGTCATCAACTGGGCACTGACATCGCTGGGGCTGCCAGCCGTCGATTGGCTGGGCGATCCCACGACCTCAATCCCGGCCATCCTGCTGTTCGTGGTGTGGAAGACCTTCGGCTACAACATGCTGATCTTCCTCGCGGTGCTTCAGACCGTGCCGGACGAGCTGCATGAGGCCGCCCGCATCGACGGCGCGGGTCCCTGGAGCCGGTTTCGCCATGTGACCCTGCCGGCCATCGCCCCGACGCTGCTGCTGGTGTCCATCATCTCGGTCGCCGGCTTCTTCCAGCTTTTCGCCGAGCCCTATGTGATGACGCAGGGGGGACCGGCCCAGTCGACCGTGACGGTGCTCTACTTCATGTACGAAGAGGGCTTCAAATGGTGGAACCTTGGCTCCGCCAGCGCCGTCGCCTTCGTCCTGTTCGTCTGCATCTTCGCGGTAACCATGCTCCAGCTGGCGGTGTCGCGTCGCCTCGGCGGAGAGCACACATGAAACCCCGCGATATCCTCCTGAACCTCGGCGTCGCGGCGATCGGTCTGATCGTGCTGTTTCCGCTCGCGTGGATGGTCTCGGTCAGCCTGATGTCGAGCGGGGAGGCGGTCAACTTCCCCCCGCCGCTGATCCCGTCCGCACCCACGCTTGAACACTACCGCGAGCTCTTCGTGGAACGCGGCATGGGCCGTTACGTCTTCAACAGCTTCGCGCTGGCGACGCTGGCCACCGGGCTGGCGCTCCTGTTCACTGTCCCCGCCGGCTACGCCTTCGCCAAGCTGCGCTTCGCCGGGCGAGACCGCCTGTTCCAGCTGCTGGTCGCGGCGCTGGTCGTGCCCGCCCAGATCGGCACGCTTCCGCTGTTCCTGATGCTGAAGTCCGTTGGCCTGGTGAACACCTATGCCGGGGCGCTGGTCCCCTGGCTGGCCTCCATTTTTGGCCTGTTCCTCGTGCGCCAGTATGCCCTATCCATCCCCGACGAGATGCTGGAGGCCGCCCGCGTGGACGGTGCCACCGAGGGGCAGATTTTCCGCCGCATCGTGCTGCCGACCCTGACGCCGATCCTTGTGACGCTGGCCCTGTTCGTCTTCCTGGGCAGCTGGAACGACTTCCTGTGGCCCCTCATCATTCTGACAGACCAGTCGAACTACACACTGCCGGTGGCGCTCGCGGCCCTGTCGCGCGAGCACGTGCAGGACATCGAGATGATGATGGCAGGCGCGGTTATCACCGTGGCTCCGGTCCTTGTCCTCTTTCTCGCGCTTCAGCGCTTCTACATTCGCGGTATGCTGGCCGGGAGCGTCAAGGGATGAGCACGCACACCCAAATCCTCCCCCGTTGGGGGAGGTGGATCCGAAGCGCAGCGAAGGAGACGGAGGGGGCTTGGGCCACACGACGCCAGTTGCGGCTGGCCCCCTCCGTCTGCTCGCAAGGGCTCCCATCCACCTCCCCCAACGGGGGAGGATTAGCGGTGCTTCTGGTCGCCTTTTTCCTCCTTGCCGCCCCCGCCCACGCCCAATCCAGCCGCACTCTCGACGCCTTCGAGGACCTGTCACCCTGGACCGCAGGTGCCTCCACCGACGTGTCCTCCACCATTCGCTCCGTTGACGGCACTCGCGGTCAGGCGATCCGGCTGGACTACGATTTCAACGGTCGTTCCGGCTACGCTTTCGCCGCCCGCCCTCTGTCGTTCGAGGCTCCCGAGAACTACGAAATCCGCTTCCGGGTGCGGGGCGAGGGGCCGACCAACACCTTCGAGATCAAGTTCACCGACGCGTCGGGCGAGAACGTCCACTGGCGCCAGCTGGCCCGCTTCGATTTCCCGGGTGAATGGACCGAGGTGGTGATCAAGCGCCGGCAGATCATCTGGGCCTGGGGCCCCAACTCCGACCGCACCTTTCGGGGCGCCGAGCGGATCGAGTTCGTCGTCGTGGCCGGGGAGGGCGGTCAGGGCTTCATCGAGGTCGACGACCTGACGCTTCGTACCCTGCCGCCGGAACCCTCGGTCCCGCCGCGCCCGGTTGCCGAGGCGTCGAGCGAAGATGGAAACTCAACGGCGTCGTTGGCTGTCGATGACGACCCAAGAAGCGCATGGATCACCCAAGGTGCCGGTCCGCAGTCCCTGACCCTCGACCTCGGCTACGAACGTGAGTTCGGCGGCCTGGCCCTCAACTGGGTCGAGGGGCGCGCCGCGTCCCGTTACCGCCTGCTGGCCTCTTCGGACCGCCGCCAGTGGCGCGAGCTCACCCGCGTCGATGGCTCCGACGGCGGCACGGACTGGCTGATGACGACTGAGGCCTCCGCTCGCTGGCTCCGTCTCGACCTTCTCGAACCCCGGAGCGCGCCAGCGTCCGGTCAGATGGGGGCGGGCTTCGGCGCGCGCGACGGTGCGCGCGCTGCCTATGGCCTGGCCGACCTGCGCATCGAGCCCCTGTCATTTGGTCAGAGCCGCACGGCCTTCCTCACCGCAATCGCCGACCGCAGCCGACGGGGGCTGTATCCGCGCGGCTTCCGGGGTGAGCAGCCCTACTGGACCCTCGTCGGCGTCGACGGGGGCGGCGAGAGCGGCCTGATCTCGGAGGACGGCGCCATCGAGCTGAGGCGCGGCGGTCCCTCCATCGAACCCTTCGTGCTGGACAATGGTCGGCTGATCACCTGGGCCGACGCCCGCATCGAAAAGGCCCTGATCGACGGCGACCTGCCCATCCCGACCGTGACCTGGACCCATGACGACTGGGCGTTGAGGGTCACCGCCATGGCCGAGGGTGCGCCGGACGCCGCCTCGCTTTACGGTCGCTACGACCTGACCAACACCTCCGCGCGCGAACGCACGCTCACGCTGGCCCTCATGGCGCGGCCGATGCAGGTCAACGGCCCGGTTCAGTTCCTCGCCGTGCCCGGCGGCGCCTCGCCGTTGGAGCAAATCCAGTGGAACGGGGCCGAACTGGTCCTGAACGACGCGCTGCGCGTCCGCACCCTGGTCCAGCCGGACGACGCCCGGCTGGCCACGTTCCATGCGGGCGCCGATCCCCAGAGCCTGCTCGCCCGTGGTCCGGACGCCCCGCGCGACGCCGTTGTCGAATCCGACCGAACCGGCCTGATGGCCGGGGCCCTCACCTGGACCGCAACGCTCGCCCCCGGCGAGACCCGCACCGTCGGCTGGGTGACGACGCTGGCCGGCCAGGCACCCGCGCTTCCGGCCACGGGATCGGTGAAAGCCGCCCTCGATACTGTCCAGGATCGCATCGCGGCCACATGGCGCGAGAAGCTGGATCGTTTCGAGCTGATCGTCCCGCCCGAGGCCCAGCGGATCGAGGACACGATGAAGTCCTCGCTCGCTCATATGCTGATGTCGCGTCAGGGCCCGATCCTCCAGCCGGGCACGCGCAGCTACAACCGCTCCTGGATCCGTGATGGGGCCATGATGGCCGAAGGCCTCAATCGCCTGGGTCACGCCGCGCTCAGCCAGGACTATCTCGCCTGGTACGCCCCCTTCGTCTTCGACAATGGCAAGGTCCCCTGTTGCGTGGATGCGCGCGGTGCCGATCCCGTGCCCGAGAACGACAGCCACGGCGAGTTCGTCTTCCTGGCGGCCGAGACCTACCGCTACACCGGCGACGAGACCCAGCTTCGCGCCGTGTGGCCGCAGGTTCAGGGGGCGATCCGCTACATGGACGAGCTTCGCGCCTCGACGCGAACGCCCGAGAACCAGACGCCCGATCGGCGACACTTCTACGGCCTGCTTCCCCCGTCGATCAGTCATGAGGGATATTCGGACCGACCGGCCTGGTCGAACTGGGACAACTTCTGGGGCCTGCTCGGCTATCGCGATGCCGTCTTCATCGCCCGTACCCTAGGGGACACCTCCGTCGCCGAACGCTACGACGCGGCTCGTCAGCAGTTCCTGACCGACGTCCTCGCCTCCATCGAAACGACGTCGGCGCACCACAACATCGACTGGATCGCGGGCGCGGCCGACCGGGGCGACTTCGACGCCACCTCGACCACCATCGGCCTGTCACCCGGCGGACTTCAGGACCAGCTGCCGCAGACCCTGTTGACCAACACCTTCGAGCGCTACTGGGCAAACTTCGAGGCCCGAGCCGCGAACCGCGCGGCCTGGCGTGACTATACACCCTATGAGCTCCGCAATGTCGGCGCTCTGGTCCGGCTGGGACAGCGTGAGAGGGCTCTTGAGGCGCTGGACTTCTTCTTCGCCGACCGCCGCCCGAGTGCCTGGAACGGCTGGGCCGAGGTCGTGGGACGCGATCTGCGCGAGCCGCGTTTCATCGGCGACATGCCCCATGCCTGGATCAGCTCGGATTACATCCGCTCTGCGCTGGATCTGTTCGTCTATGAGCGGGACGCGGACAATGCCCTGATCCTGGCGGCCGGTCTGCCGATGCGCTGGATCGATAGCCCAACGGGGACTGGCCTGCGAAATGTGCGGACGCCCTACGGCGGGCTATCTTACAGCCTGCGTCGTCGGGCGGGCGTCACCTTGCTGACCCTGAGCGGCGAGGCGATACCTCCGGGCGGCTTTGTCTTGCGCTGGCCGGAGAACGAGACCCCTCCGCAGCGGGTCCGCATCGACGGCCGCGCGGCCTCCTGGACGGGTCACGACCTGCCGATCCCGGCGGGAGCGCGACGGATCGAGCTTCGCTGACAGTTCCAACGGGAAGGCGCGGAGGGTAGACAGGGCCCATGACCCAGCTTCGCCGTCTCATCGACCTGCCCGGTGTCGCCGACCTTGAGGGCAAGGCCCTGATGAAGCCCGGCTATGCCGACCCGCTTCGCCGCGATGAGTTCTCCGAGGTCGATGCCTGCCTGACGGAGCTGTTCGGTCTGACCGGTGCGGAAGCGGAAGCAGCCCAACGGCCCGAGGACTGGGACGGCATCGAACGCCTGTCGCCCCGAGAACTGGCCGACCTCTTCGAAGCCGAAGGCTGGGACGTGTGCGACGCCAAGGGCCGACCCCTCAGAATGCTCGGTCAGATGGCCGAACCGCTTGCCCTGGCCGTGCGCGGCGTCGCCGGTCGGTTGCCCGAGGCCCCCTTTGTGCCAGAGCCGTCCGAGACGCGCGACGCCTGGGGTTCCGGTCTCGCCGCCGAGGCGGCGCGTTTTCGAAAGCGTTGAAGGATCAGTTGCCGGGACGGACGACCATGCAGGTCACCCGCCGAGCATCCAGCGCCTCGCAGGCCGCGCGGGCGGCGGCTTCCGACATGCCTGTGAAACGGGAGCGGTGCCAGCCCGCAGCCGAGGCCACGGTGCGCTCGGCGCTTGAGAACTGACTGCGGAAACGACGATTGACCTCGGCCAGCCACTGGGTCGCGACGGACTCGTCACGGAAGGCTCCGACCTGAACGCTCCAGCGCTCGGCCGCCGGTCGGGCAGGGACCGCTGGCCGGGTGTTCGCCGCGGCGGCCGGACGCGCGGGTGTCGTCGCCGCGTTCCGGTTCAGCGTGCTGGTCCCGGCAACCCCGCTGTTCAGGTTTGCGGTCAGGTTGCCCGTGGTTCTGGCCGGAGCGACCTCGGCGCGCTCGACGGCGGCCGGCGGTGCCGGGGTGGCCCGGGTATAGCCGGCCGGTGGCGTATTGGAGACCGCCGTGGGCTGCGGGACGGAGGCGGCGCTCAGCGAGGTATAGGCCACCGCGTTCGATCCCTGACCCGTACTGTCTTCTGACGTCGGAGCACCATTCAGCGACGCATAGGCCACTGGTGCCCCCGTGTCCGGCCCGCCGATGCCAAAACCACGGGCTTCGAAGAAGGCCTGTGCCACCTGGATGCGCTCGCCGGCGGCGCGACGACGCTCAACCTCAAAGCCGGTGTTCATCAGGTCGGCAACATGGGCGTTACGGGTAGCGCTCGACCGGCCGCCAAGCACGATGGTGATCAGGCGGCGCCCGTCACGGACCGCCGAGGCCGCCAGATTGTAGCCCGAGGCATTGGTGAAGCCGGTCTTTATGCCGTCATAGCCGTCGCCGGAATGCAGCAGGCCGTTGGTGTTGCGAAAGTCGCGCCCGTCATAGACCCAGTCATGCTGACCGAAGTAGGCGTAGTATTGCGGATAGTCCCGCATGACCGCCCGCGCCAGGATCGCCAGGTCGCGCGCCGAGGTCAGCTGTCGGCTGTCGGGCAGGCCGTTCGGGTTGGCGTACCGGGTCTGGGTCATGCCCAGTTCCTGGGCCTTGAGCGTCATCATGGAGACGAAGCGGGCCTCGGAGCCCCCAATGTGTTCGGCGATGACCACGGCCATGTCATTGGCCGAACGAACGGCGGTGGCCCGCATGGCATCGTCCAGCCGAATCGTCTGACCAGCCTGCAGCCCAAGCTTCGACGGCGGCTGGGAGGCGGCGTGGGGCGACACGGTCAAGACGTCATCAAGCCGGACCTGGCCACGCTCCAGCGCTTCGAAGGCGAGGTAGAGCGTCATCACCTTGGTGATCGAGGCCGGAAAGCGCCGGCTGTCGGCATGGCGGGCGAACAGCACCTCGCCCGATGTGGCGTCCACGACGATGGCGGCATAACGCGTGTTCTCGCCGGATTGCGCCTGGACCTTAGTCAAGGCACCGAAGCCGCTGCCCAGGGCAAGCGAGATCATGAGGAGCAGCGCCACGACGCGTCGCGGTTCGCAAAGCAGTCCCTTCGACAGCAGACGCATCATCAGCAAACAGCCTCATCCGTTCTTGACGCGACGGCGGCCCCCCGGCTCGACGCAAGTGTCAGCCTAACATGAGGGCCGCAAGTTTCATGTCGGTTAAGCAGACGTCAACGTCGAATTGAACGGAAGAATCCTGATGGGCGAACGCCAGGTGGTCAGCGATTGTGCGATGCACAAAAACATCTTGACCTGCCTTCGCACTTGCATCATATGAGCCACATCGCCTCAGCAGGGGTGAAAAGATTCTCGCGGGCCAACCGCGATCCAACAGAGTTCAGGAGACTTCACATGGCTGACACCGCCGAGACCATCACCAAGACCGTCAAGCAGACCGAAGCCGCCACCAAGGCCCAGGTCGAGCAGTTCAAGGCCCAGGCCGAGACCGTCCAGGCCGCCGGCGTCAAGGCCGTGCGCGAAGGCATGGAGAAGACGACCGCTTCGCTGACCGAGCTGGCCGCCCAGTCCAAGTCGAACCTCGACGCCCTGACCGCCTCGGCCACCGCCGCCCAGAAGGGTGCCGAGGCCCTGTCGGCCCAGGCCCTGTCGTACGGCAAGACCAGCTGGGAACACAGCGTCGCCGCCGCCCAGTCGATGGCCCAGGCGCGTTCGATCCAGGAGCTGATCGAGCTGCAGACCAACTTCGCCAAGTCGGCGATGGAAACCCATCTCTCGGAAGTCACCAAGATGACCGAGACCCTGACCGGTTCGGTCAAGGACAGCTTCAAGCCGATCAACGAGCGCGTCACCGCGACCGTCGAGAAGTTCCAGGCCGCTCGCTAAGCCTGAAGATCTCATAGCCTGACGAGGGGCCTCCGGAGCGATCCGGGGGCCTTTTTCGTACGTCCCGCGCCCGCGCTGAGCATGCTGTTTTTCCCAATCATCCAAACTCGCCCGGATTTCGCGAACGAATTCAGCGCCAGCGTCGATTGAGACGCGTTGAGCTCGCCCTCATTGAAGATGGCCGTACACTTTCTCCCGGTTCCGTCGCTTGGGAAGGGCGCAAGGCCTTGCGAGCTT
>VYKZ01000024.1_pt1 | contig 95145 bp, 113 predicted proteins | sample 5114421 | NCBI WGS metagenome assembly VYKZ01 (sample SAMN12291788, study PRJNA351875) | freshwater metagenome | isolation source: freshwater lake | place: USA: Michigan, Gull Lake | collected 2013-08-08 | reverse complement strand
CCAGCTCGGCCTCCTGCACCCGCGATGCCAGCGCGCGCGCATCGCGCCGCGCCTTGTCGGCTGCTTCGGTGGCGGCCTCGGCCTGCTGTTCGAGCTGGCGGCTGCGGCGCGCGGCGGCCCTGGCGTCGGCGAGCGAGCGGGCAAGTGCGGCGCGTTCCTGTTCGAGCAGATCGACCCCGCGCTGGACGGGGGCAGCGCTTCCCGGCAGCGCAGCGACGATCAGCGCGCCTGCCACCAGCAACAGGGCAAGGGGGCGCCGCACGTTCGCTCAGCCTTCGCGATGATAGGGGTGGCCGGCCAGGATGCTTGTGGCGCGGTAGAGCTGCTCGGCAAGCATCGCGCGCGCCATCAGGTGCGGCCAGGTCGCCTTGCCGAACGCGATCAGCAGGTCGGCGCCTTCGCGCTCGGCATCGTCAAAGCCATCCGCGGCGCCGATGAGGAAGCGGGTTTCGCGCACGCCGTCATCACGCCAGCGTCCGAGCGCCTGCGCGATGTCGGTCGACGTCATCTGCTTTCCGAGTTCATCTAGCATCACGGTGCGGCTGCCCTGCACCGGCGGCGGCACGGTGCCGCCACGGTCGGGCAGTTCGGTGATCGCCAGCGGCCACTGGATGCGCTTGACATAGCGCTGCACCAGCTCGGCCTCCGGCGACCGGCCGATCTTGCCACGCGCGATGATGTGCAGGCGCATAGACGATCATCCTGCCTGGACGGGTCGGTGCTGGATCCGCGCGTTGCGGATCAGGCGTTGGGCGTTTCCGGCGCGTCGCCAAAGGCCCACATGCGTTCCAGATTGTAGAAGGTGCGCACTTCCGGGCGGAACAGATGGACGATGACATCGCCGGCATCGATCAGCACCCAGTCGGCGTTGGTCAAACCTTCGATCCGCGCGGTTCCGCCGGCCTGCTTGATCTTCTCGGCGAGCTTCTGCGCCATCGATGCGACCTGGCGGGTCGAGCGACCCGAGGCGATAACCATGAAATCGGCAATGTTGCTTTTGCCGGCGAGCGGGATCGAGACCACTTCCTGCGCCTGATCGTCATCGAGCGACTGCATCACCAGCGCGTGCAGTTCGGTGGCTTCGGCCAGCTGCGTTTCGGCAGTGCGCGGGGCCGGGCCGATGGCGCCGGAGTGAGAGGGCCCCGAGGGGGTGGGAGAAAGATTGGTCAATGGAGCTCCTTGCGAACTAGCGCTTGATAGTGATGGGTCCGGCACCGGTGAGGCGACCGCGAGAAAGGCACAGGGTGAGGGGTTGAAAACATATCCCGGACAGGGATGGATGAAGGTCCGGATGGTGCGATCACGCCAGAACCTGCCTGGTCACCGAATCGCGCACCGGATGGTCGGCGTGATCCACAAACCAGTCAGGATCACTCCTGCGCAAGGCGGTTGCAGATCGCGGATCGGGACGAAAGCGCAGCAGCACGAGCGCTGGCATACTCCATCGTGTCCAGTCACTTGCCTGGTCCCGGGGGCGGACACGACGCCCGAACCAGGCCATTGCGGGAGCCGAAATGGCGCTTGCATCATATCCGGGCCGGGCGATGACTGCAATCGGCATTTGCCGCGCTATATCGCGCCACCGGTGCCACTGGTGGAAATTGGCCAGATTGTCCGCGCCCATGATCCAGACGAACTCGCGCTTCGGGTATCGTCTGCGCACTTTGGCGAGGGTATCGACGGTGTATCGGGTGCCGAGCTGCGACTCGATGGCGGTCGCGCGAATCCGGCTGCGACGGGCCACCCTGTGCGCTGACGCCAGCCGCGCCTTGAGGCTCGCCATATCGGCTGCGCCTTTCTTGAGCGGGTTGCCGGGAGTGACCATCCACCAAATCTCGTCAAGCCCCAGAGCCTCCATCGCGAACAGGCTGATCGCCCGGTGGCCGCGGTGCGCAGGGTTGAACGATCCGCCGAGCAGGCCGGTGCGAACGGGGCGGTTGTTCATTCAGGCAGGCCCCAGTCCTGGCGTTCGTGATAGACGCGCAGGATGTGGATAGCATCATCTATGGGTTGGTAGATCAAGATGTAGGGCGTCCTTTTGACCGGCCATTTGCGCTGACCGGCTTCGCCCACGATCGAACCGGCAAATGGCCAGTCCAGCAGGAACCGGGCTGATCGGATCGATGACAGGGCCACTCTATCCGCAAAGTCAGGGTCTTCATCGTAAAGCTGGTCGTCAATTGCCGCGAGGTCGGTCTGCGCGGTGGGAGACCAGAGCAGCCGTCTCATTCAGCGGCTTGCCTGACGGCCTGACGATTGCGGACCCGCTCCTCGATCCACGCTTCCATCTCTTCCTGGGTCAGATAGTCGCCGCGCGCGATCGCATCCTCGCCTTCCTTGACGAAATCCAGGAACGCGGTTTCGGCGCGGGCCATCTTCTCGATCGCGCGGGCGGCGAGCCAGCTGCGGCTGCGGCCGCGCGCGGCGGCGAGGCGATCGACGAGCGCCATGACTTCGGGATCGATGCGGGCGGTGATGACCTGGGACTTGCTCATGGGCGCATGTATACAATGTATACGCGGCGGCGGCAATCGGCGATCAGGCGCGAACCTGACCCGTTCCTTCGACCAGCCACTTGTAGGTGGTCAGCCCCTCCAGCGCGACCGGTCCGCGTGCGTGCAGCCGCCCGGTGGCGATGCCGATCTCCGCTCCGAGGCCGAATTCGCCGCCGTCGGCAAACTGGCTCGAGGCGTTGACCATCACGATGGCGCTGTCGACTTCGGCCTGGAACCGCGCGGCAGCGTCGGTATCGCGGGTGATGATCGCATCGGTGTGGCCAGAGCTGTGCCGCGCGATATGGGCGAGCGCGCCATCGAGCCCGTCGACGAACGCCGCCGAGACGATGGCGTCAAGATACTCGGTGTCCCAGTCCTCGTCGCTCGCCGAAACTGCGCGTGGTTCGAGCTCAAGCACCATATCGTCGCCGCGCACCTCGCAACCGCCATCGACCAGAGCGGCGAGCAAGGACGCAGCATCGGGATAGTCACGGTCGATCAGCAGCGTTTCCATCGCCCCGCAAATCCCGGTGCGGCGCAGCTTGGCATTCACGACGATCGCCCTGGCCATATCCGGGTCGGCGGCCGCATGGACGAAGCTGTGGCAGATGCCGTCGAGATGTGCGAGCACGGGAACGCGCGCATCGGCCTGAACGCGCGCGACCAGCGACTTGCCGCCACGCGGGATGATCAGATCGATTCCGCCGCTGGCAGCCAACATCGCACCGACCGCATCGCGGTCCTGGGTCGGAACCAGTTGCACTGCCGATGCGTCGAACCCGGCGCTGGCCAGTCCGCGCACGAAGCTGGCATGAAGCGCGCGGTTGCTGTGCATCGCCTCGCTGCCGCCGCGCAGGATCACCGCATTGCCCGACCGCACGCACAAGGCAGCGGCGTCGATGGTGACGTTGGGGCGGCTTTCATAGATGATCCCGATCACTCCGATCGGCACGCGCACCCGGCGCAATGTCATGCCCGCAGGCGCGGTGCGCCGGTCGATTTCCTCACCCACCGGATCGGGCAGTGCAGCGACGGCATCGACGCTGTCGGCGATCGCGGCAAGCCGTGCCGGGTCCAGCCGCAGCCGGTCCAGCAGGGCAGGGGTGAGCCCGCGTGCGGCTCCGGCCTCGCAGTCGCGGGCATTGGCAGCAAGGATCTCGTCCGCGTCTGCGCGCAAGGCCTTGGCCGCGGCGCGCAGCGCTTTGGCCTTGGCCGTGTTGCTCATCCGCTTGAGGCTGGTCGATGCCTGGCGCGCGTCCTCACAGCAGCGATCGATGATCTGGGCAGCAGTCAGTTCGGACGTGGAGGGGGCGGCGGTCAACATGCCCCGCCTGTAACAGCGCAAGGCGGTGGTTCCAAGCCGCGACTCGGCAACTCCGCTGGATAGGAAAAAAACGACTCGCAACCGATTGCAGAGAGGTTTTGGCAGCGGGAATGTCGCTTGAATTGCGAAAAACTCACTTCGAAATGCGGTTCACCGCACGACTCGTCCGACTCGTGGCAATCACGAGGGAGTCGATTCGCCAACCCCGATTCGCTTTGCTAGCCGCGCTTCGGGGTTAATTTTAGGGTCGAACGGGTCGTGCGCATTTCAATGGTGCGCAAGCGTGTTACCGATACGCTTGCGCAATGGTTCCCTGATCGCGAATTTTTCATGCGGTCGCAGGGGCAGATCAAATTCGTGAAGGTTTCGGCGAGGCTGCAGATGGCGGTTGCGGGCGCGATTGCGGCTGCGCTGCTGCTGTGGCTGCTGATCACGCTCGCCATGCTTGTCAGCCAGTACAGCATCAGCGCGGAGCGGCTGGCGCTGGTGGCCAAGCAGGCACAGGTCGAAAGCTCCGCCAGCCGGGTTGCCGCCTACCGCTCCTCGGTCAATGACGTCGCCGCCGACCTGGAGAAGCGCCAGGCATTTCTCGAAGACATCGTCACCAGCTATATTGGCGAGCAGGCCGCCAGCGAGGATGCCACCACCGTGGTGGGTGATGCCGCCAAGGGCAGCAGCGACGAGGCGGCCAAGACGGCCAAGAAGATCAGCGCCATGGTTCCCGAGGCAGCAGGGCTTGCCCGCATGGAAGCCCGCCAGATCGCCTTTGTCGAGCAGCTGACCAAGGCCGCGGCAGTGCGCGCCAGCGCCGCCGAGCAGGCCATTCGCAAATTCGGCCTCAACCCCGACAGCGTCGCACGCGCCAGCGCGTCCGCCCAGGGTGGTCCGTTCATTCCGCTGAAGAGCTCGGGCGCGCTTCGGCTCGACCGTCGCTTCACGACACTGGGCCAGACGCTGGCGCGCATGGACGCGCTCGAGCGGGGCCTTGTCGCCATTCCGTCGGGCGCGCCGGCGCTGGCTCCGGCCATCACCAGCGGCTTCGGCTATCGCCGCGACCCGTTCACCGGCGCGGCAGCGCTCCATAGCGGCATCGATTTCAAGGGCGCGCACGGCTCGTCCATCCTCGCAGCAGCCCAGGGCAAGATCGTTTTCGCAGGCGTGAAGAACGGCTATGGCAATTGCGTCGAAGTGTCGCACGGCAACGGCCTCGTGACCCGCTATGCGCATCTGTCCTCGATCGGTGTCCGCATCGGGCAGAAGGTCGACAAGGGCGAACGCCTGGGCGGCATGGGAAGCACTGGCCGGTCCACCGGCACGCATCTGCACTTTGAAGTGCGCCACAACGACCGTGCCATGAACCCCCGCCCGTTTCTGGAGGCCAACCGAGATGTTCTCAAGATCCAAGCCGTCGCCGAACAGCGGACCGACGACGCCACCCGCTAACGCCCGCTCAGCCAGGTCAGGATCCAGCATGGTCGGTAATTCCACTTTCTCCGTGATCGGCTCAGACGTGGTGATCACCGGAAACATCTCGGCGAAGGTCGATCTGCACATTGATGGCCGGGTGGAAGGCGATATCAGCTGCGCCTCGCTGGTGCAGGGCGAATCGAGCAGCATCCACGGCGCGATCACTGCGGAGACCGCGCGACTCGCAGGCAATGTGACCGGATCGGTCGACGCCCGCGATCTGGTGATCACCGCCAGCGCGCAGGTGACCGGCGACGTCAGCTACGAGACGATCACCATCGAGCAGGGTGGTCATGTCGATGGGCAGTTCCGTCACAAGAGCAAGGTCACCCATTCCGCAGCGTCCACGCTCGCCAGCCCTGCTTCGGGCGAGGACCGCCCGGCGCTGTTGCTGTCGAACTGACGCCGCCAAAACACCGCCACCGCAAAAAGCCGCTTTGCGGGAGCGCTGAGCCCGCTTAATCATGCGGGCATGACACCAACCCGCCCGATCCTCGCTGCGCTGCCCTTGCTGGCCGCGACCCTGCTTGCCGCCTGCCAGGCCGAGCCGGAGAAACGGGCCGAGGCTGCGCAGGATCCGCATCAGGGCATCGATCTGCCACCGGGACATCCGGCGATCGCGCTTTCGGGCGAGGGCGGGGCAGAGAGCAATCCGGCAGCATCGGGTCACCCGCCGGTGATGAGCCTGGATGGCGAGGGGCTGCGGCTGGTCGATCCCAAAAGCGGCGCGACACGGCCGCTGGCGTTCGGAGTCGATCAGGCGCAGCTGAAACTGGTCGCAGAGAAGCTCAAGGGCCCGGCCAAGGCGGGGCGTAACGAGGAATGTGGTGCAGGCCCGCTGACGTATTTGAGTTGGGATGACGGGCTGACGCTGTATTCGCTCGATGGCCTGTTCGCCGGCTGGGCGCTCGATGAGGCTGGCGCTGCGGTTCCTGCCAAGCCTGCCAAGCCCGCAACGGGCCAGCCTGCGCCCAAGCTCACCACGATCAGCGGCATCGGCATCGGGTCGAGCCGCGCGCAGTTGCTCGATGTCTATGATGCGACGATCGAACAGACGACGCTGGGCACCGAGTTCAACGCCGCCGGGCTTTCGGGCATATTGGATGGCACCGGACCCAAGGCCAAGGTGACCAACCTGTGGTCGGGCGTGAACTGCGTCTTTCGCTGATCAGGCCGCGTCGGCGATCGCCTTGGCTGCCAGTTCGGGTTCCGCGGCAATGACCTTGAGATAGGCGCGCACCGCGGGCGGAGGCATGTGCCGTCCGATCTCGTACTGGCGGATATTGGCGAGCGGAATGCCATAGGCCCGGGCAAATTCGTCCTGGCTCATGCCCAGCCGATTGCGCAGCATGCGGATCCGGCGACCCATCAGCCCCCGTTCCAGCCCGGCAGCGCTTACGTCCCGATCTTCCGGATCGTTAGGGTCTGCCGGAATAGCGATCATAGTCTCTTTGTTCACCAGAATTGCTCCTTCTTACCGATATCAGGCGGCACGTGTCGCCCCGCCAAACGTGAATGACGGTCCACAGCTTGCCGCTGACCAGGCCGATGGCCTTGAATCGCTCTTCCTCATCCCCCAAGCGGATCGTCGGCAGAAGAACGAGTTGCGCATCGTCGAAAACCCGTTTGCCGAACGCGAGGGGTACACCGTGCTTGAACCGGTTGACCTCGTCCTTGGCGGGATCGAATGCGATGTCCATCGGTCGCTAATGATATGTGAATCACACAGGGATGGCAAGGCAGGGCGTCTCTGGCTAGAGCAGAGGCATGACATCGCACTTCACCCCCGTCGCGCCCGGCAAGCTAGCCACGATCGTCACGCATCTTGAGATGCGCGCCCGCGCGCGCCCACGGCCGCTCAAGCCGGTGCCGCTGCGGCTCAAGCGTTGGCAGGCACCATCGGCGGGCAAGTACCGCATGCTCTATCGCCGGGTGGGCGAGCCGTGGCTGTGGTTCTCGCGGCTGTTGCTTTCGGACGACGCGCTGACCGCGATCATGCATCACCCGGCAGTCGAGATCTTCGCGGTGCTCGACCCGCAGGGAATCGAGGTGGGGCTGCTCGAACTCGATTTTCGCCAATCCGGGGCCTGTGAGATCGCCTTTTTCGGGCTGATCCCGCAGCTGACCGGCCAGGGTTTCGGCGGCTGGCTGATGGCGCAGGCGCTGACGCTGGCCTGGCGATCTGGGGTCGAGCGGGTGTGGGTGCACACTTGCACGCTGGATGATCCGCGCGCACCGGGGTTCTACATCGCGCAAGGGTTCGTGCCGATCGCGCGCGAGATCGAGGTCATGGACGACCCGCGCCTCACCGGGCTGATCCCGCGCGAGGCTGCGCCGCACGTCCCTCTGATTTAGCTGAAAGTTTCGGCGACGTCCTCGGCCGCGGGGCCGGCCAACTGCCGATAGAGCGCTGCATAGACACACACCATCAGCACGCTGAGGAACATGCTGAGCACCGCATCGACCAGCGTGGTCAGCGTTTCGGCCATGTCGCCCCCGACGCCCAGCCGGATGACAAGGCCGATCACGGTCACGGAGGTCAGATAGACGAAGAAGGCGGTGACCGCGACGACCAGCACGAACACCAGCACGCGGCCGCTGTTGCCCTTGGTCAGCGCCCAGGATCGGCGCATCGCGGCGGTGATCTTGTAGTTGCGCTCGGCCACCATCGCCGGGCCTGCTACCAGCAGCTTGATGAAGATGTAGATGCCCGGCAGCACGAAGGCCAGCGAGCCGAAGAACACCATGACTCCGCTCAAAATCCCCATCGCATAATAGGGCAGCAGGATGGACAGCCCGCGGCGCATGGCCTCACCGACCGAAGGCTGCCCGCGGTCGAGGATCAGCACCAGCATCACCACGCTGGCAAAACCGTTGGCGAGGCCGATCAGGATGATCCAGAAGATATTGTCGGTGTAGAACTGCTGCATCCCCTGGTAGATCGTCTCGAGCGTCGCGTCGGGGGGGCTGACCGGCGGGGGCGAGAACATCGCAAAGGCGAGCCCCGGCAACAGAATGAACACCCCGGCCACGCTCAGCAGCAGTTCGCGATTGGCGCGAAACAGGTGCATCACGTCGTTCCAGCAGGCGGAAAGATCGAGCTTGCGGGTCATGGCGGGATTGGCCTCACTGCCTAAAGCGATTAAAGGCCTGCGCTAAACGGCACGGGCACAGCGCGCAAGGCATTTGGCGCCGGGTTCCGGGCTGGAAGGCAAGGGCAGTATGGCATCGACCAAAGCAACGGCACAGACAGGCGAGGCGGCAATCCCCGAATGGCGGATCGAATCGGGCCTGCTCCCCTATCCTCAGGCGCTGGCCGCGATGGAGGAGCGCAACCGCGCCATAGAGGCGGGCGATGCGGACGAGCTGATCTGGCTGGTCGAGCATCCGCCGCTCTACACCGGCGGCACCAGCGCCGATCCCGCCGAGCTGCTCAGCCAGCAGTTCCCGGTCTATGATACCGGGCGCGGCGGGCGTTATACTTATCATGGCCCCGGCCAGCGCGTGGGCTATGTGCTGCTCGATCTGCGCCAGCGGGGCAGGGATGTGCGCTGCTTTGTCCATGCGCTCGAAGACTGGGTGATCGCCTCGCTGGGCGATCTGGGCGTGTCCGCGCGCCGCGCCGAGGGACGGATCGGTATCTGGACCGACACGCTCAATGGGCAGGAGGCCAAGATCGGCGCGATCGGCGTACGGGTGCGGCGCTGGGTGACGATGCACGGCTTTGCGGTCAACGTGAACCCGGACCTGACGCATTTCGGCGGCATCGTGCCGTGCGGCATTGCCGAATATCCGGTGACCAGCCTCGCGGATCTGGGCATCGCTGCCACCATGGCCGATCTCGACGCCGCGCTCGCAGCGCAGGCCCCGCGCTTTCTTGCAGGCCTGGGCGGGACGTGCCAAGCAGCTGCGGTACAGGAGACATGATGATGGTGAAGCCGATCTTTCTGGGACTGTCGCTGGCAGCAGCGGGGCTCGCGCTCGGCGGATGCCAGGACAAGGCTGCGGACAGCGCCGCGGTCGCGCAGGGCAGCGCGCCCGAAGGCACGATCAGCGACGAACTGCCCGATCTGGAGCTGCTGCCCAATGATGCGCCGCTCGCCGACCCTGCCGATCTGCCGCCGGTGGCGGGCGTGACCGGCGAGGCTGCGCCCACCGCACCCGAGCGCGCGCTGTCGAGCGATGCCCCGCAGGCTGCCCCCGCGCCCGCTCCGGCAGAGCCCGCGCTCGAAGGGTCGATCGCGGAGTAATTTCCACTTGAGCCGTCACCCCCGCGAAGGCGGGGGGCCCGCTTTTGCGCAGGTTTTTCGAAAAGAGCGGGATTCCCGCGTTCGCGGGAATGACGAAACTGGAAATGGTTTGATCTAGGCCGCGTACACTGTCGGATCGACCAGCCCGGCATCGGCGAAGCCCTGCTTGCGCAGGCGGCAGCTGTCGCACAGGCCGCATGCCTTGCCCTCGGGCGTCGGGTCATAGCACGACCAGCTCATCCCCGGATCCAGACCCAGCCGCGCGGCCTCGGCGGCGATCTCGGCCTTGCCGAGGAACTGGAGCGGCGCGTGGATTGTGAACGGCTCGCCCTGGTCGCCCGCCTTGGTGGCGAGGTCCGCCAGCCGCTCGAAGCCCTGGATGAATTCGGGGCGGCAATCGGGATATCCCGAATAATCGAGCGCGTTCACGCCGATGAAGATGTCGCGCGCGCCCAGCGCCTCGGCCCAGCCCAATGTCAGCGAGAGGAAGATGAGGTTGCGCGCGGGCACATAGGTCACAGGGATATCATCGCCGACGCCGGTCTTGGGGACGTCGATATCGTCGGTCAGCGCTGACCCGCCGAACTGGCGGAGGTCAAGCGGCAGCACGATGTGCCGCACCGCGCCGATATGCGCAGCGATCTTGCGCGCCGCCTCGATCTCCACCCGGTGGCGCTGGTTGTAATCGATGGTCAGCGCGGCGACGGCAAATCCCTGCTCGATCGCGCGCGCGGCAGAGACCATGGAATCGAGCCCTCCCGAGAGCAGGACAACGGCAGTTTTCTGAGGCTGGGTCATGACTTTGCGCATATTGCGCCGCGCCATCTCGGGCAAACCAAAAAATCCTGAAAGTCCTCCCCTGCAAGGGGAGGGGGACCACGAAGTGGTGGAGGGGTGTCCACGCCTGATAGAGGGTGACACCCCTCCGTCAGGCCTGCGGCCCGCCACCTCCCCTTGCAGGGGAGGACTGATTGGAAAAAAATCGGGCCGCGCGGACATGTCCGGCGGCCCAGTGAGGTCGTTAAGACCTGAATGGAGGAAAGCGTACCGAGTCCGGCACCCGGCTGCTCTACACCCGATGTGGTTAAGAAAACGTGCAGGCCTCAGACCGCGCCGGGGTTCAGCCGCCGCAGGCGCCCGCGTAGCGGCCTTCCATCGTCATCGCGAACGGCGAGTTCTGCGCGATGCCTTGCGAATCGATCTGGATCAGCCCGCGGCCTTCATATTTGATCGTGGTGCGACCCGACCCGCCGCTGGCACAGCGATAGGTGACGGTGACCTCGTCGGGCTCGTCCGAAACGACGAAGCGACTGCACTGGACGTCCTTGTGGCGCAGCTGGAGCAGCTTGCGAGGGTCGCGGATGCAGATCTTGTCGGCGCTCTGCGCGCTGCCGCGTTCCTTCAAATTCCACAATCCCGGCTGGACCTTGTTGAGCATCGCGAGTTCGGGGCCCTGAGCGGGGGCAGGAACGCAGGCGAGCCCCGCCGCAGCAGCGGCAACGGCAATCCATTTCCAGCGAAGGTGAAGCATCGTCATCTGGTGTAACCCTATCGTTGGTCCCCGCACGCGTTGGCGGCAGGAACAGTCAAGTGAGTGCGACCCGATACAGGTTTCTTGCCCCAGGCAATGTGGAGGGCTTACAGGCGAATGATGGCCAAATCAGCCGACAATTATGGCAGGTTTGCGGCCCCGTCTTGGATGAAAACGCGCTTTCAGCCCGCCGTCGCAGCCGGAGGATCGATATGGAAGGCGCGCGAGCAGAAGGCGCAGTCGACCACGATGGTGCCGGTGTCGCCGACCATCTCGGCCTGTTCCTCCGGCGGAAAGCGGCCGATGACATCGCGGATATGGTCGAGATTGCAACGGCAGCCCTTGACCAGCGCGACGCCATCCTCGGCGCGCACCTCGTCCTCCTCGTGGAACAGCCGCCACAGCAAGTCGCGCCCATCGACTGCAGGATCGAGCAGTTCCGAATGCGTCAGCGTGCTCGACAGGATCGAGACATGCTCCCACTCGGGATGGTCGAGCCTCACGTGCAGCCGTTCGCGGCCTTCCTCGCCCTCGGGCAGGTGCTGCACCAGATAGCCCGCGCTGCGGCAGCCTGTGGCGTCGCTTTCGATCGCGATGCGGATCATCGTCGGCACCTGCTCGGACTGGGTGAAATAGCTCTCGCACGCCTGCGACAGCGAATCCCCGTCGAGCGGCACGATGCCCTGATAGCGGCCCTTGCCGAAGCTCTGGTCGAAGGTCATCGCAAGGTAACCCTTGCCGAACAAGGCGAACAGCGAGGGGTTGGCGCCCAGCCGGGCGAGCCGTTCCCCATCGAAGCGCACGTGCCCGCGCAGTTCGCCGCCGCGATAATCGACCACCAGCAATTCGACGATACCGCCCTCGGTCTGCGCCTGAATGGTTACCTGGCCGCCATCCTGCTTCATCAGCGAGCCGATCAGCGCCGCGAGCGTGATCGCCTCGGCCAGCACCAATTTGATGCAGGTCGGGTAATCATGCGCCGCGAGTATCTCGCGCAGTACGCTGTCGAGCCGCACGAAACGGCCGCGCGCATCGCGGGCTGGGAGGGTGAAATGGACGGGCAGGGCTTCGAAGGGGGATGTCATGGGGCGCTATATGGTGTGGCGAGGGGCTGGCGTCAAACCTGCGTGCCGATTGCCCAATGCCGTCATTCCCGCGCACGCGACAATCCCGCTTGTTGGCTGACGTTCGCGCAGAAGCGGGAGCCCCGCCTTCGCGGGGGTGACGAAAGCGGTGTGGTGCTGCACAGTCCGACGGACGCCAGTTGCAGGCGCCGCGCCTCTGGGTCATTACAAGATCCAGGCATGGTGCAAACCGAGTGCCCCCGGAGGACAACATGAAACGCTTATGGTCGACGGTCTTGTTGCTGGGGTTCGGGTTGGGCGCTGTGCCGGTAGCCGCAGCAGAGGATCCTGCGCAGGACCCGGTGGCAGCAGGTTTTGCCGAGTTGAAAACTTTGGTCGGGACGTGGCGTCAGGTCGACAAGCCGCAATCGCCATTGCGCATCCGGTTCTCGCTGACTGCGGGTGGAAGCGTGCTGGTCGAGGAGTGGCTGCGGGGTGATCAGCCGCATTCGATGACGGTTTACCATCGCGACGGGCCTGATCTGCTCGCGACGCATTATTGTCCGCAGGGAAATCAGCCACGCCTGGTGGCTTCGGTCCCCGCGGGCGGAAAGAGCCTCGAATGGACCTTTCGCGATGCAACGGACCTCGATCCCTTGAACGAATCCCATCTGATCACGCTGGGTTTCGACCTTTCCAATGCGGGCCGGATTGCGCGGACGGAAACCTATCGCCAAGGGGATGCGGACGAACATTCCGCGCTGCAACTGGTCCGCGATGTGCCCACCGGAGTGGACCCTGGTTAGCGCCAGCGTCTGGCGATTTTTTTCCGTTCGGGCCTAACCCGTATACCGCCCTGCCGTCTCGCGGATCAGTGCAATCATGTTGGGGATGCCCTGCGTGCGGTTCGACGACAGCTGGTTCTTCAGATCGAACGGGGCGAGCGCGCCCTCGATATCGGCTGCGGCCACCTCTGCAGGCGCCTTGTCCTGCACGCTCAGCAGCACCAGGGCGATGATGCCCTTGGTGATCGCGGCGTTGCTGTCGGCGAGGAAGTGCAGGGATCCGTTGTCGGTGCGGGTTGGGTAGACCCAGACCGAGGCGGAACAGCCGCGGACCAACGTCGCGTCGGTCTTGAGCGCATCGGGCATCGCGTCGAGCGTGCGGCCCAGATCGATGATCAGCCGATAGCGATCGTCGGCGTCGAGGAATTCATATTCTTCGGCCAGATCGGCCAGCTTGGGCGAGGGAGTTGTCATGGGGGGCAGATAGCTATGCTGCGGGGCAAAGTCACCCCGCAGCGACCGGCAATTCTTACAGCTCCACCCCGGCGGCGATCGCTTCCAGCTTGCGGATGCGTTCCTTCAGGTCGGCGATCTCGATCCGCGAATGGGTGGAGGGCGATCCGCCATCACCCAGCGACGGGCTGTGCGCCTCCATTTCGTGGCGCTTGAACGCCAGCCAGTCGCGCCAGCCGCGCAGCGCGGTGGACGAGACCAGTGCAATGGCCAGTAAGGCCGATGTGGCTATCGTCAGATAGAGATAGGCGCTTTCCATGATATTACCCTTTACGGCCCCCGCCGCCCGGTTGGTGGTTCATGCGCCGCATCAGCGGTCGCGCAGTTTCTCGATTTCAAGGCTGAGGTCGCTGGTCTGGCGCTGATCGGTGATCACGCGCTCCAGCACCTGCACCCGCTCCTTCAACGAGCGCACTTCCTCGCGTAGCCGCGATGCCTCGCCGGTATCGGCAGGCCGGGCGAGTTGCTCGTTGCCGTGCTCGTCTTCCAGGATACCGTGCTTGGCCTTGTACCGGGCCTTCATGACATTCGCGACCATCACGATCAGAACGATGCCGATCACCATTTCAAACGGATTCATGATGCCTTTTCCCTCAAACAGTCTTCAGTGGTTCAGCTCAGCTGCTTCTCGCGCAGATCCTCGATCTGCTGGGCGAGATCGTCGCGGCCGCGGCCATCGGTGATGATGCGTTCCAGCGTGCGGACCCGCTGTTCGAGCTTGTCGCTCACCTGCGGCCGCTCCATCGCGCGCGCCTTGGTCAGCTCGACTTCCAGCTCCAGCGTCTTGCGCTTGTGGTGGGTCCAGATGGCGAGCCCGCCAATGGCAAATGGTGCAAGCGGGATGGCGGCCCAGATAAAATCGAACATCGTTTCATGCCCCCTTATGGCAGTCCGGTTCAGTTCGCGCGCTTGTCGCGCAGTGCCTCGATCTCGTGGGTCAGGCGGTGCGCGTCATCGGTGACGATGCGCTCGACGTTGCCCAGACGGTCCTTGATCGATCCCAGCTCGGCGCGCAGCTGTGCGTTCTCCTGGCTCAGCAGCTTGATCCGCTCGACCGATTCCTGGTCGGTCTTGGGATAGATCGCCTTGCCCCAGCTGCTTTCGAGCGGATAGCCGTTCTTGATGCGCAGCCAGGTTGTGGCAACCCAGCCGAAGGTGATCATCATGCAGCCAGCAACCAGAACCGGTGCAAGAGCTTCAATGAGTGCCAGCTTTTCCATTACGCGCGGTCCTTCTGTACCCTCAGCCGTTCGATTTCATCGGCGAGGCGGTTGCTCGAACTGTTGGCGTCGGTGGCGATGCGTTCCAGCACTGCGATCCGTTCTTCCAGCCGTCCGATCTTTCCCGTCAGTTGCTCGTTTTCGTTGGTGAGCAGCGATATTTTTCGATCAGCGTCGGGATCGCTTCGTTCAATGACTTTGCCGGTCCACTGATCTTCGAGCGGATAACCATGCTTGGCGCGGATCCAGGTGGTGATCACCCAGGCCCCCATGGACAGCATGATGATCGCGAGGACAAATCCCGGTCCACCCCAGCTCATGATAGTCTCCTGAAAGCTTGTTGTTGATGATGGTTGCCCGATCCTGCTGCTCAGCGCAGGCTTTCGATCTCGTCGGCCAGCCGGGTGTTCTTGGCGGTGTAGAACAGCTCGACATCGGCCAGGCGGCGGTCGATCTCGCGGAAGCGGGCCTTGACGTCGCGGGCGGTGCGGCCCGGTGACTGGCGCACACCCTGCCAGAACTTCTGGTCCTGATCATCGGTGTAAAGGTGCGCCGGCTTCTTCTCGGCGAGGAAGCCCATGGCCAGATATCCCATCAGCACCCAGCCGGTCATCAGCGTCAGCAGCACCGCGGCCACGCGGATCCACACCACATCGATCCCGGTGTAGTCGGCGATGCCTGCGCAGACGCCCATCAGCTTGCCGTTCTGCTTGTTGCGATAGAACTTCGTCTTGCGCGGTGCGGGGGCGTCGTAGCTGTATTTGTCCAACCGGCTCATTTCCTTACCCTTTCCTTCAGCAGGCGCTCAACTTGTTCCAGGCCGTAATCGTCCTGCTCATCCGCGCTGGTCAGCCGCGCCGGGCGCCAGTCGGGGTTGTCGGCGGAAATGATCCGTTCGACGGTGTCCATGCGATCGTCGAGACGACGCGCCATGGCGTGGAGTTCTTCCAGCAGGTTCTCGTCCGAGCTGGTGAGCGTCGCTGCGGTCTTCCACTTGGTGATGTAGTGGAAGATCAGCCACGGCAGTCCGATGAACAGCATGCCGACGACGAAGATGGGGACCAGGATGTCTTCCATCGGATCAACCCTCCTTCTTCAGGGCGCGCTTCATCGCCTCGAGCTCTTCGTCGACCTTGTCCGATCCGGCGAGGGCGGCGAATTCGTCGTCCAAGCTGCGCTGGCCCAGTGCCTTGCGCTCGCCGCGTTCATCCTCGGCCATGCCCAGTGCATCGGCGCGGCCCTCGGCCATGTCGACGCGGCGCTCGAGCAGGTCGAAGCGGCTGAAGGCTTCGCGGACCTTGTCGCCATTGTACATGGTGCGCAGCTTGACGCGGTTCTCGGCGCTTTCCAGGCGGCTCATGATGTTGTTCTGGCGCATCCGGGCTTCGCGCAGCTTTGCCTGCAGCTTGGCGATGTCCTGTTCCGAGGCGCGCAGCGCATCGTCGAGCACGTTGATTTCGACATTGAGCTGATCAGCCATATCGGCGGCCTTCTTCTTTTCCAGCAGCGCAGCGCGGGCCAGGTCTTCGCGGTCCTTGGACAGCGCCAGTTCGGCCTTGTCGGTCCAGTCGGCCTGCAGCTGTTCCAGCTTGCCGACATGGCGCTTCATTTCCTTCTGGTCGGCGATGGTGCGCGCGGCAGAAGCGCGGACTTCGACCAGGGTTTCCTCCATCTCGAGGATGATCATCCGGATCATCTTCGCCGGGTCTTCGGCCTTGTCGAGCAGCTCGGTAACATTGGCGGCAATGATGTCGCGGGTTCGAGAGAAAATTCCCATGGCGAAAACTCCGTTCGTTAAGGTCGGGTGGACCGGATCCTGATCCACCTTACCCCCATTTGCATTTCAGTTGAAAGAGGCTGGCCGGGACGGGGCAAGGGGGGGTAAGCGTCCCGGCCAGATCCGTCAGGCAAGATACCGGACGGAAACCATTTTGCCGGCATCGACCGCCGGGCGGGCGGGTGAGGCGGCTGCCTCGATGCTGGCGAATGCGGTGACAAACAGCGTGGTGACCAGCATCAGCGCCGCGACCGTGGTAACCAGGGTGGACTTGAAGACGCTGTCTTCCTGTGCCGGCTGGTCGTTGGACTGGTTCGCGTAACGCACTTGCTTTCTCCCTTGTACCGCTGTGTGTCGGTGTTGCCTGCACCATTGCAGGGTGCGTGCCAGTTTGAAAAACAGTGAAAAAACAATGGCTTGGAAAATTCAAATACGCCGCGTGTTGGTTGGGATTGCCATGTGTTGGGATTCTGCACTATTCCTTGGGTCATGGAGCGGGGCAATCAGTTCATTGGCGAGTCAGGCGCCTTTCTGGACGCGGTCGAACGCGCCAGCCGGGCTGCCATGCTCAACCGCCCGGTGCTGGTCATCGGCGAGCGCGGCACGGGCAAGGAACTGATCGCCGAGCGCCTCCACCGCCTGTCCTCGCGCTGGGATGGCCCGCTGATCACATTGAACTGCGCCGCGCTTCCCGAGACGCTGATCGAGGCCGAACTTTTCGGGCACGAGGCAGGCGCCTTCACCGGTGCCACCCGCGCGCGGCAAGGGCGGTTCGAGGAGGCCGATGGCGGCACATTGTTCCTCGACGAACTCGCGACATTAAGCTCGGCCGCGCAGGAGCGGCTGCTGCGCGCGGTCGAATATGGCGAGATCACCCGCATCGGCTCTTCGCGCGCGATCAAGGTCGATGTCCGCATCGTCGCGGCCACCAACGAGCATCTGCCCGAGCTGGTCGACCAGGGCCGTTTCCGCGCCGACCTTCTCGATCGCCTCTCGTTCGAGGTGGTGACCTTGCCGCCGCTTCGAGTGCGCGAAGGCGATGTGATGGTGCTCGCCGATTTCTTCGGGCGGCGGATGGCGGCAGAGCTCGACTGGCCCGACTGGCCGGGCTTCGGCGCGATGGCGACCGAGGCAATGAAGCGCCACAGCTGGCCGGGCAATGTCCGCGAGCTGCGCAACGTCGTCGAGCGCGCGGTCTATCGCTGGGACGATCCCGACCGCAAGGTGGACCATATCGTCTTCGATCCGTTCGAATCCCCGTGGAAGCCGCAGCCCTCAAGGCGCCCGGCCGCAGCGGATTCGCCCTGCGACGAGGTGATCGATGCCGCGCTGTCCGATTCGGGCGTGCGCGCAACGCTCGACCAGTCGATGAACTTCGACAGCGTGGATGACCTCCGCGGTGCGGTCGATGCGCATGAAAAGCGCATCCTGCAGGCCGCGCTCGCCCGCCACCGCTACAACCAGCGCCAGACAGCCAAGGCGCTGGGGCTGAGCTACGACCAGTTGCGCCATTGCCTGAAGAAGCACGACCTGCTGGGGTGAAAACGCTGGACGCGGCTGCGGTCGGCTGAAAAGGGGAGGCCCATGAAGCTTGCCCATTTCGATCCCGCCGATTTCCTCGCCACCCATTGGCAGCGCGCGCCGTTGCTGATCCGCAATCCGTGGGATGAATGGCAGTGCCCGGTCGAAGCCGATGAGCTGGCAGGGCTGGCGTGCGAGCCGCAGGTGGAGGCTCGGCTGATCGAGCAAGCTGGCGCCGATTGGACCGTCGAGCATGGGCCATTGGCAGAAGAGCGCTTTGCGTCGCTGGGATCGAACCCGTGGACCTTGCTGGTGCAGGCGGTCGACCATCATGTGCCAGAGGTCGCTGCGCTGCTGGCTTCGTTTCGCTTTATCCCCAACTGGCGCGTCGATGACGTGATGGTGAGCTTTGCCAGCGATGGCGGCGGGGTGGGGCCGCATTTCGACCAGTATGATGTGTTCCTGATCCAGGGGCAGGGGCGCAGGGTCTGGCAGATCGGCGCGATGTGCGATGAGAACAGCCCGTTGCTGCCGCACGGCGATCTCAAGCTGCTGCGCGACTTTGCAGCGACCGAGGAGTTTGTGCTCGAGCCCGGCGACATGCTCTATGTCCCGCCCGGCGTGTCGCACAACGGTATCGCTTTGGGCGACGATTGCATGACGCTGTCGATCGGTTTTCGTGCGCCCTCGCGTGCCGAGCTGATCGGCGACTGGAGCGATCATGTGCTCGAGGACCTGAGCGAGGACGACCGCTATGCCGACCCCGGCCTCGCGCTTCAGGCCAACCCCGGCGAGATCGGCGCGGATGCGCTGGAGCGGCTGCAGGCGATGGTGCTCGAGGCGCTGGGCGACAAGCAGCGGTTCGCGCGCTGGTTCGGCGCATCGAGCAGCACGCGCAAATATCCCGATATCGACTGGCGTCCCGAAGAGCCGCTGGGCCTTGAGGATGTTCGCGAGGCTATCGAGCAGCGGATGGAGCTTCAGCGCAATCCCGCCAGCCGGTTTTCCTTCGTGCGCGAAGGCGGCGATGCGCTGGTGCTGTTCGTCGATGGCGAGACGTTCGAATGCGGAGCGGAGACTTCCGCGCTCGCCGAGGCGATCTGCGCCAACGACAGCCTCACGCTGGACATTGTGAGCGATGCTGGGTGCGATCTGCTGCTGACGCTGTGCAACATGGGCAGCGTCGCGTTCGTTGACGACGATGATGGGGACGACGCGGACGGCTGATCAGCCCGCATCCACCTCGCGCCACTGGCCGAGCGGCAAGGCATCGAGCGACCACGGCCCCACGGCCCAGCGCACCAGCCTGAGCGTGGGAAAGCCCACCGCCGCGGTCATCCTGCGCACCTGCCGGTTGCGGCCCTCGCGGATGGCAAGGCTGATCCAGCCATCGGTGACGGTCTTGCGGAAGCGCACCGGCGGATCGCGCGGCCACAGATCGGGGTCGGCAATCGCGCTCGCCTCGGCGGGGCGGGTCATGCCGTCCTTCAATCGCACGCCCTTGCGCAGGGCTGCGAGCGCGTCCTCGGTAATCGTGCCTTCGACCTGCACCAGATAGGTCTTGGCCATCTTGAATTTGGGATCGGCGATTCTCGCCTGCAGGCGACCGTCTGCGGTGAGCAGCACCAGCCCCTCGCTGTCATGATCGAGCCGCCCGGCGGGGTAAACGCCCGGAACATCGACAAAATCCGCCAGAGTCGGGCGGTCGCCATCCCGGCTGAACTGGCAGATCACGCCATAAGGTTTGTTGAACAGGATGAGCCGGGACAAGGAGATGCGACTTTCTGCGCTGCAAGGGTGGCGTAATCGCCAAAGGCTTGGCACATGGGTGCATCGCACAACAACCATAATCGAGAGAGGCACTTTTATGACCCTTCCCCAAAGCTATCTGCAGATGATCTCCACCGTCAGCGCCGAAGGCGAGCTGACCATGGAACTGGTCGAAAAGCCCATGCCCGAGCTTGGCGACGACGAGGTCCTGATCCGCGTCGAGGCCACCCCGATCAATCCGTCCGATCAGGGCGTGATGTTCGGCTGGGCCAGCATGGCCAAGGCGGCCTCTTCGGGCACCGGCACACACACCCGGCTCACCGCCCCCGTCTCGCCGCAGGGCATGGGCGTGATGAAGGCGCGCGTCGGACAGCAGCTGCCCGTGGGCAATGAAGGCGCAGGCACGGTCGTGGCCGCAGGCTCTGGCGACCATGCGCAGAGCCTGATGGGCAAGGTCGTCGCGGTGATGGGAGGCGGCATGTATGCGCAGTATCGCAAGGCGCCCGCGATGATGTGCCTGCCGCTCAAGGACGGCCACACCGCGCGCGACGGAGCCTCGTGCTTCGTCAACCCGCTGACCGCGCTGTCAATGGTCGAGACGATGCGGATGGAAGGCCACACCGCCCTGGTCCATACCGCTGCCGCCTCCAACCTCGGCCAGATGCTCAACCGCATTTGTCAGGCCGATGGTGTCGAGCTGGTGAACATCGTGCGCAAGCCCGAACAGGCGCAGCTGCTGCGCGACATGGGCGCGAAGCATATCGTCGATTCGAGCAGCGAGAGCTTCAAGGCCGATCTGGTCGATGCCATTCACGCCACCGGCGCAACGCTGGCGTTCGATGCCACTGGCGGCGGCGAGCTCGCGTCCAACATCCTGGCTGCGATGGAAGCTGCCGCGGCACGCACCCCGGGCGCCTACAGCATCTATGGTTCGGTCAAGCACAAGCAGGTCTATCTCTATGGCGGGCTGGACACCTCGCCCACCGTGCTCAACCGTGCCTATGGCATGGCCTGGGGCGTGGGCGGCTGGCTGCTGCCCAACTTCCTTGCCAAGGCGGGTGGCGATGTCGCCATGCGTCTGCGCACCCGGGTGGCAGACGAGCTCAAGACCACCTTTGCCAGCCATTACACCGACGAACTTTCGCTCGAACAGGCGCTGCAGGCGGATGTGGTCGCGCGCTATTATGCCAAGACCACGGGCGAAAAGTTCCTGATCTGCCCGCAGAAGTAACCGGTCCCGGCGCGGGCGGGCAGGGGACATGCCTTGCCCGCCCGGCGCCGGGTTACCATATCCGTTGTCCAGCGCTTCGAGATTATAGCTCCATCGTCATTCCCGCGAGCGCGGGAATCCCGCTTGGTATTGAACCTTGGCGCAGAAGCGGGACCCCCGCTTTCACGGGGGTGACGCGGGTGAGCGCGCGCGGATCCATCTGATCGCGGTTATCGACCACCCGCTCGTTCAACAAACCCTGCTGCAACATGAACGACCCTTCCACAATCTGTTCACCTTCACTCCCTTAAACATGAACACAACGGATGGCGAATCGGCGCTGTCCCGGTCTCTAGGGAGACAGACTATGAAGAAGTTTCTTTTTGCTGCTGCCGCTGCCGGTGCAGTCACCCTTTCCGCAGCGCCCGCCATGGCGGCTCCGCTCACCCACTCGGCGCCCAGCGCCGTCTCGGCTTACGGCGTGACCCATCAGGCGCCCATCGCGCATCAGTGGCGCGGTTATGACAATGACTGGCAGCGCCGCGGTTACGACAACGACCGCTATTACGGTCGCGAAGGCCGCTGGGACGATCGCAACGATCGCCGCTTCGACCGCAGGTTCGACCGTCGCGCGGTGCGCGGCTGGAACGGACAGTCGTGGCGCGGAAACGACGGCCGGTATTACTGCCGCCGTGACAACGGCACCACCGGTCTGCTGATCGGCGGCGCTGCGGGTGCTCTGGCCGGCAGCGAGATCGCAGGACGCGGTGACCGCACCGTCGGCGCAATCATCGGTGGCATCGGTGGCGCATTGCTCGGCCGCTCGATCGATCGCAACAGCGGCAACGGTTTCAGCTGCCGCTAACCAGCTTTCGCCCATGCTCTTGTCATGAGAGCGAGGTGAACGGGGAGACCCCTCTCCGCCGCAAGGCGGGGAGGGGTTTCGCGTTTGTGGGCCACGGCTTGCCAACCGGCGCGGCGCTGCCTATCCCCGCAGCCTCAGACACAGCCGGGAGGATGCGCGATGATCAACGGACCGATACTGGTGACCCAGCGCCTGATCCTGCGCCCGCCGGGCCCCGAGGACTTCGAAGCCTGGGCCGAATTTTCCGCCGATGAAGAGACGATGCGCTATCTGGGCGGGGTGCAGCCGCGCGCGGTGGCATGGCGCGGGCTGTGCTCGATGGCGGGCGCCTGGCACATTCGCGGCTTTGCGATGTTCTCGCTGATAATCCGCGACACCGGCCAGTGGATCGGCCGGATCGGTCCGTGGGAGCCCGATGGCTGGCCCGGCAAGGAGGTCGGCTGGGGAGTTCTGCGCAGCCACGCAGGCAAGGGCTATGCGCTCGAAGCTGCGGTGGCCACGATCGATTATGCGTTCGATCTGCTGGGCTGGGAAAGCGTCATCCACACCATCGATCCCGACAACGCGCCCTCGATCGCGCTGGCAGAAAGGCTGGGTTCGACCAACCAGGGGCCAACCCGGCTGCCCGAGCCGTATCAGGATTTTCCGGTCGACAGCTATGGCCAGTCCAAGGCCGACTGGCAGGAAAACCGCAAGAAATTTGTCCGATACTGAAACGGCTTGCACCCGAATCCCGCTTTGGGACAGGCTGCGGCGTCAAAGCAGCGGGGTTAACCCTCTTTTGCCGGGACAGCCTTGCGCCAAGCCGGGCATGGCTAACAGAATGCTAAGAGCCTTGTCCTAAAGCGACGGGCTTCCGTTTGATGATGAGGACTTCTGCCATGGCACACCGTTCCTTCGCGATGTCGCGCAATCTGCTGGCTTTGGGCGCCGCAACCCTGGTGCTGGCCGCCTGCCAGAATGCCGACGACACCGCCGCGCAGAACGAGGATGCAGCATTGCTCGCCGATGCCGCCGATCCTGCGATGAAGGGTGCGCTCGAGGACCAGATCCTCGTCGATCCCGATCTGGTCGATAAATCCAACCGCAACGCCGTGCTCGCCGAGGGCAGCGATGGCTCGGTGCCGTCGGCCGGCATCCCTAAGGGCCAGCTTGCCGCAGTCGAGAAGGCCGCCGCAGCCGCGATCGGCCCTCGCGGCCTGATGAAGGCGCCGGAGCCCAAGAAGGTCGCGGACGAAGAGTGCAAGGATTGCAATCAGGGCAGCACGCTGGGCGCGAAGGCCGCACAGCAGAGCGGCGCATGCACCGGCAAGCTCGATTACGCGATGGGCTGGGCGAACCGCATGCCAGCCGACTTCGCGATCTATCCGCGCGCCAATGTCAAAGAGGCCGCCGGTGTCGACAAGGGCCAGTGCAACATCCGCGTGGTCAACTTCACCACGCCCGCCGCGCTCAAGAACGTGGTCGACTTCTATTACACCAAGGCGCGGCGCGGCGGCTATTCGGCCGAGTACCAGCTGCGCGGCGCCGACCATGTGCTGGGCGGCACCAAGGGCGAGGCGGCGTATGTGCTGTTCCTCAAGCCGATGGCCAATGGCGGCACCGAAGTGGATATCGTCGCGAACGGCGGGCGGTGATCTAGAAACTGCCGAAAAGCCCGGAGGCCGTCATTCCCGCGAACGCGGGAATCCCGCTATTTCCTTCAGCCTCAGCGCAAAAGCGGGACCCCCGCGTGCGCGGGGGTGACGATATAGCAGAGTTGTTTCAATCGGCCTCGCCGGGCGGCTGAACGGCAGTTGGCGTCCCACCCATTCCCGGCATTTCCTTGATATACAGATCCCGCTGCGGGAACGGGATCTCGATGGCGTGTTCCTGGAACAGGTTCCACACCCGCATCAGCACGTCGCCGCGGATGTTGCCCATGCCGCCTTCGGGGTCGGAAATCCACGCGCGGATTTCCCAGTTGACCGAATTGTCGCCGAAATCGGTCATCCAGATGCGAGGCACGGGGTCCTTGAGCACGCGCGGCGATTCATCGACCGCGCGGTAGAGCAGTTCCTGCACCAGCTGCATGTCGCTGGTATAGGCGACCCCCACCGGGATGCGCATGCGCACGTTGCGGTCCGAATAGGACCAGTTTTCGACCGCGGTGGTCATCAGGTCCTCGTTCGGGATCAGATGCTCCTTGCCGTCGCGGGTGATCACCGAGACTGCGCGGACCCCGATCTTGTTGACCCAGCCGAAGCTGTCGCCCACCGCGATCACGTCGCCCGGCTTGATCGAGCGGTCGAGCAACAGGATGATGCCTGCAAACAGGTTGCCGATGGTCTTCTGCAGCCCGAAACCGATCGCGAGGCCGAATGCGCCGGAGAAGAAGCTGAGCGCGGTCAGATCGATCCCCAGCGCATCGATGCCGATGAAGAAGGCGATGACGATGACCACCACGCCCGCGATCTTCTGCCCGAGCAGCTTCTGCGTCGGGTCGAGCCCGTCGCTGCTGCCGATGATGTGCCCGGCGATGCGGTTGACGACGCGGGCGGCCGTGTACAGCACCAGCACCGTGACCGCGATGGTCACCACCCAAAGCAGCGAGAACCGCTTCTGCCCGAGGTTGAAGCCCACCCGGTCCATCGCGATGGTGATCGGATCGAGCCCGCCGAACATGCTGGCGAGGATCGAGACCAATGTCGCCAGCCCCAGGAACGTGCCCAGCCAGTCGGGCATACGCACGCCGCGCACCAGATCGTTGACGAACAGCGCCAGCGAAATGGCAAGCGTCAACCCGAAGACGACCGAGGCGATCAGGCTCCAGTCGTTGAGGTTGAGCGCCATGCCGATCAGCATCGCGGTGGTGAAGCGGCGCACCATGTCGCGGATGCGGCGCCGTGCGAGCGGGCTTTCATAGCCTGCGCGCTTCTCCCAGATCGCGGCGAGCCGCAGATAGACGAGGCGGCTGAGCCCCCAGCCGACGATCAGCGCGGTGGTTGCGATCAGCGCGGCGAGCACGCCTTCGACATATTGCAGGTCATCGGGGCGGCGGATCCACCCCCACCGCAAAAAAGCTGTCGTGATCGCCTCGTTCATGCCGTCATGGTAAACGCTGCCAGCCCCTTGGCAAGGTCGGCGATCAGGTCGTCGGGGTCTTCCAGACCGATGTGCAGGCGCACGACCAGTGCGTTGGGCTCGCCTGCTGGCGGCCAGGATGTCGCGCTGCGGCAGCGCGCCGGATCGACCGGGATCGCCAGGCTTTCGAACCCGCCCCAGCTATAGCCGATGCCGAACAATGTCAGCGTGTCGATCAGCGCTGCACGCGCCGCATCGCTGCCGCCATTCAGCACGAACGAGAACAGCCCGGACGAGCCAGTGAAGTCGCGCTGCCACAGTTCGTGGCCGGGGCAGGAGGGGAGTGCGGGGTGCAGCACGCGCGCGACCTGGGGCTGCTCGGCCAGCCAGCGCGCGATCTGCAGCGCCGAGGCCTGATGCTGGCGCAGCCGCACGTCGAGCGTCCGCAATCCGCGCAGCGCCAACCAGGCATCGTCGGGCGAGACGACCGTGCCCAGCGCCTGCGCGGTCTGGCGCAGCCGGGGATAGAACCGCTCGGTGGCGGTGACCGATCCCAGCATCACGTCCGAATGGCCGACGATGTACTTGGTGCAGGCCAGAATGCTCATGTCTGCGCCCAGCGCCAGTGCGGCCATGAAATGCCCGGTCGCCCAGGTATTGTCGATCAGCAGCGCGATATCGGGGTTGGCTGCGCGCGCCGCTGCGCAGATCGCGGGGACATCCTGCACCTCGAAGGTCAGGCTGCCCGGGCTTTCCATCAGGATTGCGCGGGTGCGGTCGCAGATCAGCGCTATAATTCCCGCACCGATGGTGGGGTCGTAATAGCGGGTTTCGATCCCGAAGCGCCTGAGAAATCCGTCGGCAAAATTGCGCGACGGATCATAGGCGCTGTCGGTCATCAGCAACACGTCGCCTGGCGAGAGCACGCTGAGCAATGCGCCGGTGATTGCCGCAACCCCCGACGGGTACAGCATCGTGCCATGCCCGCCCGGCTCGAGCGCGGTCAGTGCCTCGGCCAGCGCCCATTGGGTGGGAGAGCCGCGGCGGCCATAGAAAAAGCGGCCGTCTTCGTTGGTCTTGGGGCCGGACTTGAGCGCGGCAGTATCGGGATAGAGATGCGTGCTGGCGCGCCACACCGGCGGACTGACCACCGCGCCCGGCTGATCCGCCGTCCCCGTCCACTCCGCGCGCCGGCCGCCGGTGACGAGGCGCGTGGCGGGCGATTGCGAGTCGGTGGGCTTGGGCATGTGCTACCTCCGCCCTCTCCCCTTGCGGGAGAGGGCAACGAGACTTGGTCCGCTTGGGCGGGCCTAGTCGCAGTGGGAGAGGGGGGCGGGCCCTCTCCAACGTCGCCTAGGCAGCAAGCTGCCAAGGCTTTGGTATCCTCTCCCCTGAGGGAGAGGGAAAAACCATCACCCCAGCGCCTTGGGGGTATCGTTATCGGCGCCCCATTCGCTCCAGCTGCCGTCGTACAGCGCGACATCGGTCTTGCCGAGCAGGTGCGCGCCGAACGCGACCACGCTGGCGGTCATGCCCGAGCCGCAGGTGGTGACCACCGGCTTGTCGAGATCGACACCGGCAGCCTCGAATGCGGCCTTGAGGTCGTCGCCCGTTTTCCAGGTGCCATTGGGGTTGAACAGGGAGCTGTGCGGCAAATTGACCGCACCGGGAATGTGGCCTGCGGCGATGCCGGGGCGCGGATCGGGCTCGGCACCGGTGAAGCGGGCGGCCGGGCGCGCATCGACGACCTGTTCGCCCTTGCTGTGCAGATTGCCCAACATGTCGGCCTTGGTGCGGACGTTCTTCTTGTCTTCCCACACGGTGAAGTGGCGGTGACGCAGCGTTTCCTTGCCGGTCTTGATCGGGCGGCTTTCGGCCTTCCACTTGGCGATGCCGCCATCGAGGATCGCGACCGCGTGCGCGCCGAACATGGTGAGCATGAACCAGGCGCGGGCAGAGGATTTCAGCGGGCTGTCGTCATAGAGCACGATGCGGCTGCCATCGCCCAGACCGAGCGATTGCATGCGGCTGGCGAACTTCTCGGCAGGTGGCAGGGTGTTGTCGATGGGCGAGTTGCTGTCGACCAGCTCCTCGAGGTCCATGAACACCGCACCCGGGATGTGACCGGCTTCATATTCGGCAAGCGCGCTGCGACCGGTGTCGGGCAGGAACTTGGACGCATCGACGATGCGAAGATCAGAGGCGCCCATTTCGTTGGCGAGCCATTCGGTTGAAACCAGCGAATCCATGTTTGTGTCTCCCTCTGCGAGTCTGCGCCCTTATTGGCTTTTTCCCGCCTTTTTAGACGGGAAACCCGGCTGGTTGCTCAGCCGGGATGCCGTGTTTTTGTTGCGCTGCACCATCAACATTATCGTGTCGGGCAGGGCGCGTCGAGTCGCAACGGGAACGAGGCGCCAGTTTTTTTGCATATGTTGCAATCATGTGCATCGATGGTGGCGGTGCCGCGCGCGGGGCGATAGGGGTGGCATCGCATTCATCAGGAGCCAGGTGCCGCCATGCGTATTTTGTTGACCAACGATGATGGCGTGAACGCGCCGGGGCTTGAGGTGCTGATCCGGATCGCCGCAGCGCTCTCCGACGATGTCTGGATCGTGGCGCCGGCAGAGGAGCAATCGGGTGCGGGCCATTCGCTCACGCTGACCCGTCCGCTGCGCGTGCACACTCATGGCCCGAAGCACTTTTCGGTCACCGGCACGCCGACCGATGCGGTGATGATGGCGGTCGCCCGGCTGATGCACGACACTCCGCCCGATCTCATTCTCTCGGGGGTCAACCGCGGCGCCAATCTGGGCGAGGACGTGACCTATTCGGGGACCGTTTCCGCCGCGATGGAAGGCGCGCTGGCGGGCATCCCGTCGATTGCGCTCAGCCAGGTCTATGCGCGCGAAGGTGCCGGGCTCGACGTCTCGTTCGACGCTGCCGCCGCCTGGGGCGAGAAGGTGTTGCGTCCGATCATCGCCCAGCCGATGCCCGCGCGCACGCTGATCAACATCAACTTCCCCGCGATCCCCGCCGATCAGGTGCGCGGCGTGCGCGTGGTCGCCCAGGGTTTCCGCGATTACGGACGGCTCAGAATCGTCACCAACACCGATCCGCGCGGGTTCGAATATCACTGGTTCGCGCTGGGTGCGGTCGAGCAGACCCCTGCGCACAGCACCGATCTCGAGGCGGTGCGCGACGGCTATGTCGCAGTGACGCCGCTGCACCTGGACCTGACGCATTATGAATCCATGGGCGCGCTGGGGTCGGCGCTGTCCGCAACATTTGACAAGAATTGAAGCCGCAACCGGCGGTTTGCGCCGCGTAAGCAGTGGCAAAGCGTAAAGATCATGCTAGAAGTTGACGTCATGGCGAGGGGTAAAACGCGCAGTCTTGTCAGGTCCGCAGCGGCCTGGTCCGCAGCTCTGGGCGCAATCGCGCTTTCCGGCTGCATCCCCGGCGGGGTCAGCCAGCAGGGCATGCAGCCCGAGATCACCGAGGCAGGGACCCAGGCGCGGCCGCCGTCCGAGCCGGAGGTCGTCGGCAGCGACGCCCCGGTGTGGACAAGCCGCAGCGTCAGCCCCAGCGCATCGGATGTCATCGGCACGGTCTATGTCGTGCAGCCCGGCGATACGCTGCGCGGCATCGGCAACCGCACCGGCGCGGGATCGGAAGCGATCGCCGCCGCCAACGGCCTCAGCGCGCCTTATATGCTGCGTCCCGGGCAGCAACTCACCATCCCCGGCGGACGCTATCATGCGGTCGCGCAGGGCGAGACCGGCATCGCCATTGCGCACGCTTATGGCGTCGCGTGGAGCGATATCGTCGCGCTCAATGGCCTCACCGAACCCTATATCCTCCGCATCGGTCAGCGGCTCAAGCTGCCCGCAGGTGCCACCGCGATCGCCGCTGCGCCCGCCGGCTCCGGCCCGAGCGCCGCGGCCTCCTCGAAGCCGAGCCGGATCGGCGCGCTGGTGGTGAACATCGACGACGTGGTCACCGGCAGCCAGCCCGCGATTGCCGAAGGAACGCCTGTGCCTGCAGCGAAGGCAGCGCGCGCGCCTGTCTCTGCCGCGGTCCCGGTCTCTGTGCCGAAAGCCTTTGCCGGCAGGTTCAACTGGCCGATCACCGGCCCGCTGCTCACCCGCTACGGCCCGGTCGGCAAGGGTCAGATCAGCAACGGCATCGACATCACCACCACGCGCGGCGCCCCGTTCCGTGCGGCCGCCGATGGTGTGGTCAGCTATGCCGGCAGCGAGGTCGCGATCTATGGCGGACTGATCCTGATCAGCCATGGCGACGGCTGGGTCAGCGCCTATGGCCATGCCGAGCGGATCGATGTCACGCGCGGGCAGGCGGTTAAGGCCGGGCAGGTGCTGGGCGCCGCGGGGCAGAGCGGCTTTGCCGACACTCCCAAGCTGCATTTCGAGCTGCGCAAGGACCGCAAGCCCGTCGATCCGCTGCTGTACCTGCCCAAGAGCTGATGGCAGACGTGGCCGATAGCGACATCAAGCCAAGGGCGCTGCTGAAACGCGCCGCGCGTCTGCCGGTGCTGGCGGATGTCGCCCTGCGGCTGGGCTTTGCGTTCTTCCTGATCGCGCTGGTCATCCTGATCCACTGGCTCGACCGCGCGGGGCTCAAGGACAATTTCGACAACGAGATCAGCTTTCTCGATGTCGTCTATTTCACGATGATCTCGGTCACCACCACCGGCTTTGGCGATATCGCGCCGGTGTCCGACCGCTCGCGCCTGATCGAATCGGTGGTGGTGACGCCGGTGCGGGTCGCGGTGATCTTCATCTTCGTGGGCACAGCCTATAGTTTCGTCCTCAAGCGCACATGGGAAAAATGGCAGATGAGCAGGATCCAGCAGCGCCTGACCGGGCATATTGTCGTGCTGGGCTTTGGCACCAGCGGCTCGGAAGCAGTGCGCGAACTGATCGCGCGCGGCACCGAACCCGGCTGCATCGTGGTGATCGACCAGGATGAGCCCTCGCTCGCCCGGGCCGAAGCCATGGGGTGCAACGTGCTCAATGCCGATGCGGCGCGCGACGAAACCTTGCGGGATGTGCACATCGACCGGGCCTGCTCGGCGATCGTCTCGGCCGGGCGTGACGATACCTCGATCCTGATCGTGCTGACCATCCGCCATCTGGCCCCCGAGGTGCCGATCAGCGTGGTGGTGCGCGCGGCCGACAATGAGCTGCTGGCGCGGCAGGCCGGTGCCAACACCGTGATCAATCCGGTCAGCTTTGCCGGATTGCTGCTCGCGGGCTCGTGCCAGGGCCCACATATCAGCAGCTATCTGGCGGACCTTGCCTCGTCGAGCGGACGGGTGGTGCTCATCGAGCGGATGGTGCGCCCCGAGGAGGTCGGCCTGCCGCTCAAGGACATCAGCGATGGCGTGGGTGTACGCATCTATCGCGATGGAAAGCCCTATGGCTTCTGGGACGATGAAAGCGCCAGCCTGTCCGCCGGAGATCTGGTCGTCGTGATCACCCAGGGCGATGGCCGCCCCCCGGTTACGATGGCGAACGATTGAGGGGGTAGCTGCAAAGGCCGGCGCTGCATCTCTCCCCTCCCGCAAGCGGGTGGGGTGGCTGAGGCGCAGCCGAAGCCGGGGTGGGCCTGCGCGGGCGGTCGTGCTCCCAGCCCACCCCGGTCCGGCAAACCGGACCTGCCCCTCCCGCTTGCGGGGGGGGAGAGATAGAGCGGTGCACCTTATGGCCTCTCCCTTGATGGGAGAGGCAGCGAGACTTGGCGACGAAGGAGCCTAGTCGCAGCGGTGAGGGTGATGGTGCGGCTGGGCGCTGACGGCACGACGTCGCAGCCCTGGCGCAATCCGGAGAGATCACCCTCACCCAACCCTCCCCCATCGAGGTGGAGGGCTTTACGGCAGCCGGTCATGCCTGATTGCCTTGCCTGAGGTCTTAATCGCCCCCGCCGCAGCCTCCGCCGCAACCGCTGCACCCGCTGTCACCGCCAGAGTCGGTCCCGCTGTCGCTGTCTGCGCCGCTGTCCCACTCGCCATCCGCGCCGCTGCCGCCGAAATCGCCTCCACCAGCCATGAACGCCGCGCCGCCTGCTGAGGCTGCGCCAGGGCCCGCGCCTCCGCCCGACCAGCTGTCGAAGATCGCGCCCGATCCGTCCGAGCTGTCGGTCGCGCCGCGCCTGGCATTGCGTCTGCGCAAGGCATCCTGCTCCGGTGCGCCGCGCCGTTCGCGCAACCGGCGGATGATGCTGGCCATGACGGCGATCCCGATGAAGATCAGCAGCATCAGTCCGAAAAAGCCGAGATCGGAGCGTTGCACGCCGGTGAAGAATGACCGGAACACCGGCGATCCTTGCACGACGGCGGTGTCTGCTGCCAGCGCGGTGCAGGCCGCAAGCAGCGCCGCGCCTCCTGCCAGCGCCGCAACCGAGACCGATCGCCGCGGCAGCACGAAGTTGCGTGACCGGTCGACCCATTGATACCGCGTCCCGAAGCGCAGTTCGGCTGCCGGCCAGATCTCTGCCGGGGGCTCGGTGCCGAATGTGTCGCGATAGCGCGCCAGGGTCTGGGCATAATGGCTGCGGAACTTGCGCCCCTCGGCGCCCCCGCCTGCGGTGGGGCCATGGTGCAGCGGGCGCCCGATGATCCGCGCGCACAGCTCGCCCCAGTAATGGCGGGTATAGGCCAGATGCAGGTGCCAGGCCTGATCGACCTGATCCGACGGGGTGACCGGCGATGTGGCGGTCGCGGCGAGATACAGGAAGCGCTTGTACTCCTCGACCACCGCAGCGGCATGTCTTCGCGACCAGCCGTTTTCCCGCGCGAGTCGTTTGGTAAAGGTCAGCGAAGCACCTGCAGGCTCGATGCGCATTGCATCCAGCGCCCGCCAGATCGAATCGTCGATGGTGCCCATAACCGCCCTCCCGCTGTCGTGGAGCAGGCAGGCTATACCGGAAGCGGGCGACCGGCAATCCAGGATGTAAAATGGAGCGGAACGCAAAACGGGGCCACCCGCGCCTGTGCGGATGGCCCCGTTCTTGTGTGTTGATCTCCGGGTCCGGATCAGCGGCGGATGCGGGCGCGGGTTTCCAGATCGGTCAGGCGACGCTCGACATAGGCACGCTCGTCCGCGGTGGCGTTCATGCGGGCATAGGCCGCTTCCAGCCGCGAGATGTCCTCATGCTCGACCCGAAGCTGTGCCTGCGCGCTGGCCGAGAGGCCGCTCGAGGGCAGGGCGCGGGCGATCGCATCGAGGCGCACACGCGGGGTCTGCATGGTGTTGCCGCCGCCGCTGTTGACCATGTCGCCAACCCGCTCGTCGAGCGCTTCGAGCCTGGTGTACAGGTCGTCGCGCTCCTGCTCGGTCACCCGGCCATCGCGCAGATAGGTCGCTTCGGTACGGACAAGCGTTGCATAATCGGCCTTCAGCCGGGCTCCAGCGACGCGCGTGATACGGCGCGACGCTACCTGCGCATCGACACGCTGGTGGAATTCGCTCTGGCCATCGGCGATCGAGATGCCGATGTCGCTGCCCGGGTCGTTGGCATAGCCGCCGTCGGTGATCACCTGGGTCAGCTCGGTATAGCGTTCCGCAAGCTCGGCCTGCTCCTGCCGCGTAAAGCGGCGATCGGCGCCGTAGCGCGCCTCGAGCTGGACCAGATCGTAATAGTCGGACTTGAGCTGCGCGCCGGTGCGCTGGTCGATGGTGCGCGCGCGCACTTCGGCATCGATCCGGCTTTCGAACTGTCCGCGCTGCGTCGCCAGCGGGGTGCGCCCCAGCGACCATTGCGCCTCGATCGATCCGGTCGATCCGGTGCGATCACCGAACAGCGCGCCGAAGATCGAGTTCAGACGCTCCTGCTGGCGCGACGGCTGCTGATCGTTGGCGGTGTTGGTCTGCGCAAAGGCCGCGCTGCTGCTCAGCATCAAGGCAGCGGCGGCGGTAGCGGTGTAGAATGACTTCATTGGGGCGATCCTTATCGGTTGGTCCACCCTGTACGTGCGACCAACCGAAGGGTTGCCTTGATGTTAACTCCACCAGGCGGCGCTGATTCAGCTGGCGAGGCCGGATTTCAACATGGTGATCACGCTGTCCTGCGAGTCGACGAGGGCCAGCACATGGCTGCGGGTCTGTTCGACCTGCGCGGCACCGCCCGCCTTGATCTCGCCCGCCGCTTCCTTCTCCAGCCGCGCGATATACAGGACTTCCAGATCCCCCAGCAGCTGGGTGAGTTCGCGCCGCGGGGCGTCGAGCGCGCTGATCCGGGTCTGGGCGACCGACCAGGCTTCGCTGCCGACGCTAGCGTTCTTGGCGGCTGCCACCGCCTGCTGCGCGGCGGAGCGCGCCATAGCGAAATCCGCTTCGGCCTTGTCGGCGCGGGCCAGCAATGCGGTCAGATCGCGCGCCAGTGCGGGGTCGCTGACGGATTCGATCGGCGGGGGCGGGGCCTTGGCCTCGGCCTGCCGGTCGCGCAGCTCGACATCGCGCCGCGCCAGCGAGGGGCGATCGGCCATCGGTTCGAGGCAGCCACCCAGCAGGGCGGTGAGGCTGAGCGAGAGCGACAGCAGCGAGGATGAGGCAACATGTTTCATGGCCAATCCATCTACGGGAGGCGAGGGCGTGTCGCAATGCTTATGGGCTTGTCATCCTGGCGGACTCAGGGCTAAGAGAGCGTCGATTGTCAGGTGGGCAACGGCCAAAAAAGCCGCTGCCATGGTTGACAGCCCCGGCAGTTTCACCTAACGGGCATGGCTTTCCGGCGCGGGACATCCCGTCGCAGGGCAGCGGTTTTCACTCTGCTGATTCGGTTCTGGCAACAGTCGGGTCAAAGGTTTGGATATCGCAAATTGCGTGCCCGGAACCGATTTGAAGCAAACAGAAACGAGACAACCCATGTTCGCTATCGTGCGCACAGGCGGCAAGCAGTATCGCGTTGCAGCCGGAGATAAAATCGCAGTGGAAAAGCTGGCCGGAGAGGCTGGCGACGTCATCGCATTGAGTGACATTCTGCTCGCCGGCGACGGTGGCGAATCCAAGGATCTGGCCGGTGTGGTCGTTTCTGCCGAGATCATCGCGCAGGCGAAGGCCGACAAGGTCGTGATCTTCAAGAAGAAGCGTCGCCACAACTATCGTCGCAAGCTCGGCCATCGCCAGCAGCACACGATTCTGCGCATTCTGGGCGTGGGTGAAGCCGTGAAGGCAGCGCCCAAGAAGGCCGCCGCCAAGACCGAAGCACCGGTGGAAGCCGCTGCTGCACCGGTCGCAGATGCACCCGCCGCTGAGGCTGCTCCCAAAAAGGCTCCGGCCAAGAAGGCAGCACCGAAGAAGGCCGCCGCCAAGCCCGAAGCCGATTCGTCGGCCGACAACGCCTGATAGCGCGCGCACAAGGAGTTTTGAAAAATGGCACATAAGAAAGCTGGCGGTTCGTCGCGCAACGGTCGTGATTCCGCAGGTCGCCGTCTTGGCGTGAAGAAGTTTGGTGGCGAGCCGGTGATTGGTGGCAACATCATTATCCGCCAGCGCGGAACCAAGGTCTATGCTGGCGCCAATGTCGGCATGGGCAAGGACCATACCCTGTTTGCGCTCACCGAAGGCCGCGTGAAGTTTCACGAAGGTCGCCTTGGCCGCAAATATGTATCGGTCGTGGCCGAAGCCATGGCGATGGCCGCCGAATAACGGACGATCGATGACGGGTCGTCCTTCACAGGGATGACCCCGGCCGGTGCCGAGCACCGGACCAGATGACAGGGAGATGGGGTCCGTCCCATCTCCCTTTCTTTTTGTCTCCCTGTCACGGCTTTGACTCGAGCCTGTCACCTTCGGGTGGCATGGGCGCGGGTAACACAGGAGAGACATAATGTTTGCAAGAACGCAAAGATTGTTGCTGCGGCCGGTTTGGCCCGAAGATGCCGAAGGCCTGTTCGCGGCGCTGAACGATCAGGGAATCGTGTGCAACCTCGCCCGCGCGCCCTGGCCCTATTCGCGCGAAGACGCGCAGGCCTTCGCCGCGCGCACCCAGGATCCGCGCTATCCGCATTTTCTGCTCACTTTGCCCGGCGATGGCGGGCAGACGCTGGTCGGCAGCTGCGGCCTTGGCGAACGAGAGGGCGAGGCAGAGCTCGGCTACTGGATCGCGCGGGAGCATTGGGGGCAGGGTTATGCCACCGAGGCGGCGCGCGCGGTGATCGCCAACGCCTGGATGCTGGGCCACCGGCGTCTGGTCGCCAGCCACTATATCGACAATCCCGCCTCTGGCGCGGTCCTGCGGCGGCTTGGCTTCCGCCCCACCGGCATCACCCGCCCGCGCTTCAGCGCAGGCCGGGGCTATGATGCGATGGCAAGCGAATATGCGCTGGAAAGCGACATGGCGGAGGTCGAACGACCGCTCGCGGCGTAAGGTTACTTCTCCCCTCCCGCAAGAGGGAGGGGAGAGGTAATGGGGCAGCCCCCTATTTCCTCACTGCAAAGCAGGCCTGGCCGGATTTCGCGACGCTGTCGCAAGCCTTTTTCGCGGCGGCCTGGGTGGCGAAGGGGCCTGCCTGCAGCCGGGTGACCGCGCCGGCTTTGACCAGATAGGGCTGCAATCCGCTGAGCGCGGCGTTTTGACGTTCGAGGCCGGACCACAGGCCGCGTGCGCGGCCTTCGTCGCTGAACGCGCCAAGCTGGATGCGCCAGTCACCGCTTGCGGCGATGGCAGGTGCGGTGCTGGCAGCGGCCACGACTGGAGCGGGCGCCGGAGCCGGAGCCGGAGCGGTGGCGCGCGGCGCCGGCGCCGAGGTCGAGCCCGAAGGCGCACCCATGGTGGCGAAGTCCACGCCCGCGCTGGCCGCGGTGCTGCTCGGGCTGGTGGGGACGGCAGGGATCACCGAGCCGTTGACATTGGAGGGCGGCAGGCTGGTGGTCTGGATGGTCGAGCTCGATCCGGGCTTGCGCCGGTTTGGCGCGGCGGTCGGGCCCGCTGCTGCCATCACCGGTTTTGCGCTCGAGGTGGCTCCAGTGGCGGGATCGATGCCGAGCCCGGCAGCGGCGCCTGCGAGCTTCTGACGCTCGGCAGTGGCTTCGCGCTCAAGCTGGGCTGCAAGCTGCGTGCCCTTGGTGCGGTCGGCGAGCGGGATGTACTTGTCCATCGTTGCCAGGCTGCGCGAGGCCTGGGGCAGGCCCTGCGCCGAGGCGCGGGTCATCAGCGCATAGGCGCGCACCCAGTCCTTCTCGGCGATATCGCCGTTGAACATCGCGGTACCCAGAACATATTGCGCGCGAGGCTCACCTCTGGCGGATGAGGCGCGGATATAGGGCATCGCCTCGTCGCGGCGGTTGTCCTGAAACAGCACCAGGCCGTAATTGTCCGCTGCCTGGACATGACCGCGATCGGCGGCTTTCTTGTACCAGCTTTCGGCGAGCTTGAGGTCCATCGGCACCCCGCGACCCAGTTTGTACGCCTGGCCCAGGTTGAACTGGGCATCAGGGTCACCCTTGGCTGCGGGATCGCGCCATTCGGTGACGGCCTTGTCGAATTCGCCGCGCTCCCACGCATCGACCCCGGCCTTGACGTCGGCGAGCGCGGGCGTCGCCGTCCCCATCGCCAGCAGGGCGGTCGCCAGCATCAGGCGGGTGCGCGAAAATTTTGTGGAATGTGCCATGCGGGTCTTGCTCCATCGCATATGGTAAAGCCTCGGTTCGACCATATCAGGCCGGTTTTGCGCGGCAAGCGGGGCTTACCGGTCGTTACATGCGTAAATCGCTATACCTAACGACATATTAGCAAAGCGTTGATGACGCGATCAACCCGCACAAATGCGGCAGTATCCGGCAACTGCCCTATTCCGGCACAGCGCAGCGTTAACCCAAAATTAGGTGCCCCAGGCGCATTTTCACCCCTGACCGATTGGACCGAATAGGGGGTTTGAGTGCGCGTACTCGCTTTGGCATCTCAAAAAGGAGGATCCGGCAAGACGACCCTGTCGGGTCATCTCGCCGTGCAGGCGCAGCTGGCAGGCGATGGCCCGGTGGTGCTGATCGACATCGATCCGCAAGGTTCGCTGGCCGACTGGTGGAACGAGCGCGAGCCCGAATATCCGGCATTCGCGCAGACCACCGTGGCGCGGCTTCCCGCCGATCTCTCGATCCTGCGCCAGCAGGGCTTCAAGCTCGCGGTCATTGATACTCCGCCTGCGATCACCATGGCGATCCAGTCGGTGATCTCGGTCGCCGAGCTGATCGTGGTGCCGACCCGGCCCAGCCCGCACGATCTGCGCGCCGTGGGCGCGACGGTCGATCTGTGCGAGCGCGCGGGCAAGCCGCTGATCTTCGTCGTCAACGCCGCCACGCCCAAGGCCCGGATCACGTCCGAGGCCGCCGTCGCGCTGTCGCAGCACGGCACCGTCGCGCCGACGACGCTGCACCACCGCACCGATTTTGCCGCCTCGATGATCGACGGCCGCACCGTGATGGAGGTCGATCCCAACGGCAAGTCCGCCGCCGAAGTGCGCGCATTGTGGACCTATATCTCCGACCGGCTCGAGAAGAACTTCCGCCGCACGGTTTTTGCCGTGCCCAATGCACCCGTGATCCCCGGTGCCATCCGCCCGATGGGTGGCTTCGGTCGCCGCGTGGCGGGATCCTAAGCGAGCACGGGGGCAAGGATGAGCTTTATGGCCGAACCCAAACCGATCGCGTCGCTTTCGTCCGGTCTGCTGGCGCGCAAGGGCGCCGCGCGCCCTGCCATGCGCCGCCAGGGGCTGGAAGGACTGGGCCAGATGGGCGGCATGCTGTCGCCGTCGCGCCCGGATGACGATTATGCCGGACAGGACGATCTGGGCTGGAACGACATGGGCTATGATGTCGATCCGGCGCACGACGAGCATGCGCCCGATTATGGCAATCTGCTGGCAGGCGCGATCCCTGATGCGCCGGCTGCGCATGCTGTCGATCATGCCGCGGCTGCTGCAGCGGCCGATGCGATGGCCCAGCCTTTGGTGCCCATCGTGCCCGATGTGGTGCGCCAGCAGGCAGAGATTGCCGAGCGCATGGCAGAGCCGGTCGCCGAAATGCCGGCCGCGCCCGAAGCCCAGGCTGAAGCCCAAGCTGAAGCCGTGGTCGAACAGCCCGAAGCTCCGGCCCAGGTGCTGTCGGTGCGCAAGCGCAAGGTGGCCGTCCCGGTGGATGCGGTCATCGCTGCGGTTCCGGCGGGGCGCCGCGCGGCCTTCACCCTGCGGCTCGACACCGATCGCCATCTCAAGCTTCGGCTTGCCAGCGCGGTGACCGGCCAGTCGGCGCAGCAGCTGCTGACCGCGGCACTTGACGAATTGTTAACCAAAATACCCGAGATAGAGGACCTGGCTGGTCGCGTGCCGCGATCGGCAGGGCGTTGAAACTGATGAGCGGGTCGGGCCTGGCAAAGAGGGAAATGGCTATGACGAGCGGAACGAAGATGAACAGGGCGCTGATGCTGAAACTGGCCGCATCGACCATTCTGGTGGGCAGTGTGCTCGTAAGCTGCTCGGCAAGCTCTGGCGGCGGCCGTCCGCAAAGCCTGTCCAGCAACGCCCAGAAGGCGCTAGACGCCGGCAAGCCCGAAAAGGCGCTGGCCCAGGCGGAAGCTGCCGTCGCGCTCGATCCCCGCAACGCCGATCTGCGCACGACGCTGGCGCAGGCCTATCTTGCCAATGGCCGGTTCTCCTCGGCGCGCCAGAGCCTTGACGATGCACTGGCGCTAGGCGACCAGAGCGCGCGCACGGTGATCAGCCTGGCGCTGATGCATGTGGCCGAAGGCCGCGGCCAGGCCGCGCAGGCGCTGCTGCGCGAACATCGTGATACCATTCCCGCCAGCGATTATGGCCTGGCTATGGCGCTGGCCGGAGACACCGCGCTTGGTGTCGACGTGCTCGCCGACCAGATCCGCGGCGGCGATACCTCTTCCAAGGTCCGCCAGAACCTCGCTTTTGCCTATGCCCTTGATGGCCGCTGGCGCGAGGCGCAGCTGATGGTCGGACAGGATCTCGACCCCAAGATCGCGCAGGAGCGCATCACCGAATGGGCGCGCATGGCGCACCCGCAGGCGCATGTTCAGCGCGTCGCATCGGTGCTGGGCGTTAGCCCGGTCGAATTTGACCCCGGTCAGCCGGTGCAGCTGGCGCTCTCCGCCACGCCGTCAATGGCGCAGACCGGAACCGAGATCGGCCAGCAGGCCATGGCACAGGCTGCGCCCGCTGCCGGTCCGATCGAACTTCCCCCGGTCCAGGACAGCCCGATGGAGCTGGCTGGCATCGAGGCCGCACCCGCGCCCGTCTATGCCGATGCCGCGCCGGTCGTTGTCGCTGCCGCCGAACCTGCAGAACAGCCGCGCGCCATGCTGGCACCGCTGATGGTGATGCGCGAGATCGTGCAGCCGCTTCCCGGAAATTACCGCGCCAAGCCGGTGCGCAAGACCCGCCCGATCCAGGTCGCCTCGCGCGAACCGATCGTCGAGCGCGTTGCCGCTGCGCCCAAGTCTGTCGCAGCACCCAAGTCGGCGGCCATGCCTGCCCAGGCAGCGGCTCCTGCAGTCTTCCAGAAGGCCAGCTTCGCTCCGGTCAGCGGCGGCGCGTTTGCGGTGCAGCTTGGCGTGTTTTCGAACCCGGCCAACGCCAATCGTGCTTGGGCTGGCTACAGCGCCAAGCACAAGGATCTGGCCTCGTTCTCCAAGGCTGCCGTGCCCGCCAATGTCGGTGGTCGCACCCTGCACCGGCTGACGGCCAACGGCTTTGCCGACGAAAAGAGCGCCCGTGCCATGTGCGCGCAAGTCCGCTCTGCAGGCGGCGAGTGCATCATCGCCCGCGCGGTCCCGACCAAGCCCGGCGGCACGCAGATCGCAGCGCGTCGCTGAGGACACCAGAGCACCCAAGCCCGCTCAGCCTGAGCCTGTCGAAGGCCGCGCTATATGGCCAGCGTGGGCGCGCGTCCTTCGACTACGCGGGCTGCGCCCGCTGCTCAGGATGAGCGGCGGTGGTTAGGCGACGTCAATCTGCCCCCTCAAGCCTTCACCAGCCCGATTTCCACAAGCCGCTGGTGCAGATAGTCGTCAGCCAGGATCGGCTCGGGATAACGGTTGGGCGCTTCTTCGCTGATGCAGCCTTCGAGCGTGCGGATCGGAAAGTCCGAGCGCAGGTGGAGGAAGAACGGCATCGAATAGCGGCTGTATTTCGCTCGGTCGCCCGCAGGGTTGCGCACGCGGTGCGTGGTCGAGGGCAGGGCGTGGTTGGTCAGCCGCTGCAGCATGTCGCCGACATTGACCACCAAAGCGCCTTCGGGCGGACGCATGTCGATCCATGATCCATCGCGTGCCAGCACTTCCAGGCCGCCTTCTTCAGCGCCCAGCAGCAGCGTGATCAGGTTGATGTCCTCGTGCGCGCCCGCGCGAATCGCGCCTTCTTCGCCCTGCGCGGCGTCCATCGGCGGATAATGCAGCAGCCGCAGAATCGAATTGCCCTCGTGCACCGCGGGCAGGAACCAGTCCTTGTCGAGCCCCAGATACACCGCGATTCGCGACAGAATGATGTTGCCCACGCGGTCGAACTCGGCAAACAGCGGTTCGAACGTCTCGCGAAAACCCTCGGGACGGTCGGGCCAGACATTGTGCGGCATGGTGTGCGCGATCGGGCTGGCGGGGTCGATTTCGCGCCCGACATGCCAGAATTCCTTGAGATCGTGCGCCTTTGCGTCCTTGGCGATTTCGGTGCCGAACGGGGTATAGCCGCGCTGGCCGCCGGCCTCGGCGTCATAATAACGGCGCTTTTCCTCGGTCGGCAGCCCAAAGAACTGCTCGGTCTTCTCCCAGCCCTGCTTGACCAGCGCCGGATCCAGCCCGTGATCCTTGATCATCGCAAAGCCATAGGTCGAAAAGCTGTCGCCAAGCTGGCGCGCCAGTTCGGCGGGTTTATCGGTGAGCGAGAGAATGGGCAGTTGTATCATGATGCGGTCCGCAATAGCTGAGGGGATGACGATATTGCCCCCATGTAGGCGCACGAACGGGAAAAATCATGACCCAATATTGGCTGATGAAGTCCGAACCCGATGAATATGGCTGGGCCGATCTGGTAAAGGCGGGCGAGGGCACCTGGGACGGGGTGCGCAACGCGCAGGCCTCCAACAATCTCAAGGCCATGCGGGCAGGCGACCTGGCGTTGTTCTATCACTCGCGCACCGGGCTGGAGGCGGTCGGCGTGATGGAGGTGAGCGCCGAGGCGTTTCCCGATCCCAAGGACGACACCGGACGCTGGGTGGCAGTGAAGGTGAAACCGGTGCACCCGCTCAAAAAACCGGTGTCGCTCAAGGCTATGAAAGCGCGGCCTGCGCTCGCTGACATGGCGATGCTGCGCCAGTCGAGGCTGTCGGTGGCGGCCATCACGCCGGACGAGTGGGCGGAAATCATGCGGATGGCAGGGAACGCCCCTTCCACCACCGCGTAACTGTTCCTGAAGCGGGGCACGCGGCCCCGCGGTTGACGAAGGAGCACAATCATGGGTGAATTCAAGGACAAAGCCGCAGGCATTGGCAACGATCTGGCCGGCAAGGCCAAGGAAGGCATTGGCCGCGCAACCGACAACCCCGAACTGGTCGCCGAAGGCGAAGCTCAGCAGCTCAAGGGCGATGCCCAGAAGCTCAAGGGCGACGTAAAGGGCGCGTTCGGCGACAAGATCTGATCTTTGCGATCTGATCTGACGTAACAAAAAAACCGGCCCCTATATGCTAGCGGGGGGCCGGTTTTTTTGTGTGCGCGTGACTTCCCCTCTCCCCTCCGAGGGAGAGGGTTGCGCAGGCTTATGAGCGCAGCGAATTAGCCGGAGCTGGGAGAGGGGGCAGCGACGGCAGCGTGGTAATGGGTTCGCCCGTCACCCTCATCCAACTCCGCCTAGCCAGCAAGCTGGCAAGGCTGGGTATCCTTCTCCCATCGGGAGAAGGATTGGCTACCGCCCCCGCAACCCGCTCACAGTCACCCCGCTCGCGGCGATTGCCTCGATGTCGGTCTTCAGGTGCAGCAGCTTCAAGCCCGGTTGCTTTAGCGCCTCATCTAGCGCCGGCGCGAATGCCTCGGTCCGCTCCACCGTCGCCGCCCAGCCGCCATACGCGCGGGCAAGCGCAGCGAAGTCAGGGTTTTTGAGCGTCGTTGCCGACAGCCGCGCAGGATATTCGCGCTCCTGATGCATGCGGATGGTGCCATAGGCTCCGTTGTCGACCACGATCACCAGCAGATCGGCGTCGTACTGGACCGCGGTTGCCAGCTCCTGCCCGTTCATCAGGAAATCGCCGTCGCCGGCGATCGCGACGACCTTGCGGTCACGCAGGCGCAGCGCGGCGGCGACGGCGGCGGGCACGCCATAGCCCATCGCGCCTGCGGTCGGTGCCAATTGGGAGGGCTTTTGCCCATAATGCCAATAGCGGTGCCACCAGCCCGAAAAATTTCCTGCGCCGTTGCAGATCACCGTGTCGGCGGGCATCGCGGCGCGCATCGCCTTGACGCACTGGCCAAGGTCGAGCGTCACGCCGGTCGGTTGCGGATCCGACCAGGCGAGCCATTCGGCATGCGCCTCGGCCCCGGTGTCGAACCGCACATTGTCCTCGTCCCAGAGCGCGGCGGCTTCGGCGAACTCGTCCATGTCGGCGCACAAGGGCAGGTCGGTGCGATAGACCCGGCCCAATTCGTTGGGGTCGGGGTGGACATGGACCAGCAGCTGGCCGGGATGTCCGGGCGAGATCAAGGTATAGCCGTCGGTGGTCGCCTCGCCCAGCCGCGCGCCGACCGCAAGGATCAGGTCGGCGGACTTGACCCGCGCGACCAGCTTGGGGTTGGGGCCATAGCCCAGATTGCCCGCCCACACCGGCGAGCCGTTGTCGAACGCGTCCTGCTGGCGGAAGGCGCAGGCGACCGGCAGCCCGATCCGCTCGGCAAACTCCTGGAAGTTCGCGCGCGCCGAGGGGCTCCAGTCCGCGCCGCCGATGATCGCGATCGGCGCCTTTGCGCCGCCAAGCATCTCCATCAGCACCGCAAAGCCGTTGGGACAAACCGGCTGCGCGGGGCGGGTGACGTGCGGACGGTCGGCGACTTCGACTACGTCCTTGAGCATGTCCTCGGGCAGCGCGAGCACCACCGGGCCCGGGCGTCCGGAAATCGCGACCGAAAAAGCGCGGGCGACATATTCGGGGATGCGCGCCGCATCGTCGATTCGCGCGGCCCATTTGCAAAGCGGCGCGAACATCGCCTGGAAATCGACCTCCTGAAAGCCCTCGCGGTCGCGCATTCCCCGATCGACATCGCCGATGAACAGCACCATCGGCTTGCTGTCCTGCATGGCGACATGCACGCCGATGCTGGCGTTGGTCGCGCCGGGCCCGCGCGTGACGAAGGCGACTCCGGGCCGACCGGTCATCGCGCCATCCGCGCACGCCATGAAGGTGACGCCGCCCTCCTGGCGGCACACGATCGTTTCGATAGCTGGCACATCGTGCAATGCATCGAGCACCGCGAGAAAGCTTTCGCCGGGCACGGTGAAGATGCGGTCGCACCCTTGCGCGACCAGTTGATCGACGAGAATCCGGCCACCGGTGCGCGAGATGTTGGTCATGGGGTGCGGGTCCTCTGCCTGTGCGGTCGGAGCGGGTGGCATCCCGCCTTGATTGGCCATGGGGCTAAAGCCGCCGGGCAGGGCGTGTCAACATGGTGCGCCGCCCGACCGGGTATGGATGCGGATCGGGGCTAGAAACCGTAGACCAGCGTCAACCGGCTGGTGGTGTCGGTCGGGGCACGGCCCAGCGCGGGGGTGGATTCATACTGCACGGTATAGGACAGCCGCGCCTTCAGCTTGCCGATCAGCTGGCTGTCGAGCGCGGCGACCGAAAACAGCGTGCTGCGTTGCTCGTCGACATAGGCGCTGGCGGCTTCCGACAGGCTGATCGTCGGGGTGAGATTGAGCTTGATGTCGACCGAGGCAAGCCCGGCCACCACCGATTCGTCCATGCCCGTGGTCAGCCGGGTAAACCGCCAGGCCGGGCCCGCCTTCACGCTCAGCTTGGCGTTGTCGCCGGTGAGGAAGCTGTAGCCGACCCCACCCGAGACGCTGTAGCGCGCATGAAAGCCCTGGAAGCGGTCCTGCTCATACTGGCCCAGCCCATAGACATAGCCGCGCTCGTTGAACTTGTAGTTGGGCTCGACGCTGAAGCGATACTGTTCGCGCACCACGACATCGCTGGTTTCCTGGTAATCCGCCCGCCCGAGCAGGCCGACGCGCCAGTCCTCGCCCTCGGCAGTGAGCTTGAGCCCCGCAGCAAGCCCCATGCCAGGAGCATTGCCGGTGGTGGTGAACGCGCCCAGCTCGCCTTCGCCCGACCATTTGATCTGCGCGTGGGCCGTTTCCTCTGCTGGCTGGGCAGACGCCGCAACCACAGGAGCGACCGGGACGGCAGCCTCGGCCACCACCACCGTCGCGGCGGGAGGGGGCGGGGCCGTTTGCGCCGAGGAATCGGTGCGGAACGCGGCGACCTGTGCGTCGATCGCTTCTGCGGCTTGGGGATGCGCCTGCTTGGCATAGCGCAGCACCACATCGAGCCCAGCCTTGTCGCCCGAACGCAGGGCCGTGTCGATCAGCTTGGTAATTCCATCGGGCGCCTGCGCGGCGAGCGGCTGGGAAGCTGCAAGAATCACGGCGAGCACGCTCAGCGCGGCGCGGGTGGTGGTCATGTCAGGCATCCCGGGGTTGCGAACAGGAATGCGTAGCCTAGATCAGCGGGCGGAACTCTTCCACCACCGCGCGGTACAACCGTCGCTTGAAAGGCACGATCAGTCCCTCAAGCGTCTCGGCCGAAGTCCATTTCCAGCTGCGGAATTCCTGGTGGTCGGTTTCGATGTTGATGTCGGCATCGGTGCCCATGAAGCGCATCAGGAACCAGAACTGGCGCTGGCCGCGATATTTGCCACCCCACATCTTGCCCATCAGATCGGCAGGAAGATCATAGAGATGCTCGTCGCGCGAGCGCGCGATCACCTCGACCAGATGCGCCGCGATGCCGGTTTCCTCGCCCAGTTCGCGATAGGCCGCCTGTTCGGGCTCCTCGCCGGGATCGATACCGCCCTGCGGCATCTGCCAGGCGTCGGCGCTGCTATCCAGCCGCTGGCCGACGAACACCTTGCCGTCGTTGTTGACCAGCATGATGCCTGCGCAGGGACGATAGGGGAGACTGTCAAATTCACTCATGTCTGCCGCCTTAGCGGTCAGCGGGCATCAAAGGCAATTGAACAATCGTCAGATGGCGTCTGCGTCCGACAAAAGCCGATGGACCGAAAGCGGCCCATCACCGCCTTGACCGCGTCGTCGCCGATCGGCTCGCCGCCCGGAGCAAAGCCTTCGCCGCGTTCGGCATATTGCAGCACGACCACATTTTGCGCGTCGCGCAGCAGCAGCGCCAGAAACTGCTCGCCGCGGCCCGACGTCGCGCCGGGATAGCCGCCGGCTGCGATCGATCCGCAGCCGTTGCTCGACAGATTGAATTCGGTGCCGTCGCTGGTGCGCCCGCTGGCGATGACGCGCGAGAAGTTGGCCTGCTGGCATCCCTGGCTGGTGTTGAAGAAGCGCGCCTGCATCTCTGCGGTGGAGATCGGCGAGGACCCCGCGCCGCCGAACGCGGACAGCGTGATCATCCGCGTCCAGCTTTCCACGGTTGCACCCTGCGGCACGAACTCCAGGATCATCTGCCGCTCGTTCTTCGCCTCGTAGACAGGCTCGAAGGTATCGAACAGCCGGAACGAGACATTGCGGTCGAACACCGGCGTGCTGAAGCTGCAGCAACCTTCCGGGTTTGCGGCGCGCTGCTGCTGATAGTCGCGCGCGACCCCGGAAAAATCGGCCTTGTTGCGGACCTTGGGCGCGGACTGCGCAGCCGATGGCGCTGCCTGCGACAGCACCGCCGCCAGCAGGCCGGCCGCCAGCCCCCGCGCCAGGCTTTGCCCGCTCACAGCTTGAGCATCGCTTTCATACCGCGGAAGATCGCGTCGCAATCCTCCTGCGCGCTGGGTGCGCCCTTGCGCAGGCAGATGAAGCCGTGGATCGTGCCGCGCATCTCCATATAGGTCACATCGACCCCGGCCCTCACCGCGCGCGCCGCGAAATCGCGGCCCTGGTCGCGCAAGGGGTCGAGCCCCGCAGTGACCAGCAATGTCGGCGGCAGGCTGGCGATATCGCCATTGATGCAGTCGTTGCGCACATCGCCGGGGGTTGCGGCATAGGCGGCCCCGAACCAGTTCATCGTGTCGGCGGTGAGCAGATAGCCCTCGGCAAAGTCGGTGAACGAACCGCCGGTCTGCGTCGAATCGACGACCGGATAGAGCGGCGCCTGCGCGATCACCGGGACCGATGCCGGATTGGCGATCAGCGCCTGGGTGGTGACGATCGTCAGGTTTCCGCCCGCGCTGTCTCCGGTGAAGACAAGCCCGGTGATGTCGAGCCCCAGCGTCTTGCCGTTGTCTGCGAGCCAGCGTGCCGCGGCTTCGCAATCGTCCGTGGCAGCGGGGAAGGGGTGTTCGGGCGCGAGGCGATAGTCGACGGCGATCACCGGCAGGTCAACCTTGGCGGCCAGTTCGGTGCAATAGGGATGGTGCGTGTCCAGATCGCCGATCACGAAGCCGCCTCCGTGGAAGAATATGATCACCGGGCCCGCCGCGCGGCTTTCACGTGCATCGTAATAGCGCAGGCGGATCTCGCCGCCGGGGCCAGGGCAAGTGAGGTCGCGCACGATGGCAAGGTCGGTCGGCTCGGCATCGGCGACAAAGCGCATCATGCGATAGGCCTCGCGCGCATCGGCGGGGGTCATCTCGTTCATCGGCGGCGCGCCTGCAGCCGACAGCATCGCCAACAGCATGGCAACATCGGGCCGCACGAACGGGCCTGTTGTCGCGTCGGCATCACGCTGCAGTTCGATGGTGTCGCTCATTCGGGTCATCCTCTGTCTGTGTTTAACCGGGAGGTTAACGCGTCGGATGCTGCGGGTCCATCGGCAAAATCGGGTGGCCGATCGAGGGCCGGTTTGATCCTGATCAACGACGCATGCGCCGCTGTCTGCTGTCACAAAAACCAAATTGCGTGCCCGTCGCCCGGTGCTACACCTGTCAGCGCGCTCACGCCGAAACTTAGGGGTCTGTGTTCCATGGCAACCGCCGCGCTCGATCGTACCGACACCAACACCCAGACACCTGACGCCATCGTGGTGCGCTTTGCCGGGGACAGCGGCGACGGGATGCAGCTGACCGGGGGGCAGTTCACGCTGTCGACCGCGCTGGCGGGCAACGATCTTGCGACCTTCCCCGATTTTCCCGCCGAAATCCGCGCGCCGCAGGGCACGCTGTTCGGCGTTTCGGCGTTCCAGATCAACTTCGGCAGCAGCGAGATCGATACCGCGGGCGACGTGCCCGATGTGCTGGTCGCGATGAACCCGGCGGCGCTCAAGACCAATGTCGCCGCGCTCAAGGAAGGCGGGTTGATCATCGCCGACGAGGGCGAGTTTTCGAAGCGCAACCTCGACAAGGCGAAGTACGAGACCAATCCGCTCGAGGACGGATCGCTGGCCAAGTGGCAGCTGATGAAGTTCAACATCTCGCAGATGACGCTGGATGCGGTCAAACCGCACGGCCTTGGCAACAAGGAGGCGCTGCGCTGCAAGAACATGTGGACGCTGGGGCTGGCATTGTGGATGTTCTCGCGCAAGCGCCAGCCCATCATCGACTGGCTGGAGGCGAAGTTCGCGGGCAAACCCGACATCCTCGCGGCCAATATCGCGGCGTTGAACGCGGGCCATGCCTTTGGCGAGACGGCGGAATTGTCGGGCCCGATGCGCCAATATGCGATGCCTGCCGCGCCTGCGGATCCCGGGCTGTACCGCACGGTGACTGGCGCGGAGTCGATCTCGCTGGGGCTGGTCGCTGGCGCGCAATTGGCCGGGCTGCCGATGTTCTTCGGCGGCTATCCGATCACGCCCGCCAGCGCGATCCTGCACCATCTGGCGCGGCTCAAGGAATATCACGTCACCACCTTCCAGGCCGAGGACGAGATTGCCGCGATCTGTGCCGCGATCGGCGCGAGCTATGCAGGCTCGCTGGGCGTCACCTCGTCCTCCGGCCCTGGCATCGCGCTGAAGGGCGAGGCGATGGGGCTGGCGATCATGACCGAACTGCCGCTGGTGATCGTCAATTCGCAGCGCGGCGGCCCTTCGACGGGGCTGCCGACCAAGACCGAGCAATCCGACCTCTATCAGGCGGTTTATGGCCGCAACGGCGATGCGCCGATGCCGGTGATCGCTGCGCGCTCGCCCGCCGACGCATTCGACTGCGCGATCGAGGCATGCCGCATCGCGGTGCAATACATGACCCCGGTGATGCTGCTGACCGATGGCTATATCGCCAATGCCGCAGAGCCGTGGAAGGTGCCCGACATGGCGAGCTACAAGGCCTTTCCGGTGGAGTTCATGGGCAAGGCGCAGGACGGCGGCTTCCTGCCCTATGCGCGTGACGAAAAGCTCGCGCGGCCCTGGGTCAAGCCCGGCACGCCCGGGCTGATGCACCGCATTGGCGGGATCGAAAAGGCGCTGGGCACCGGGCATATCGATTATGCGCCCGCCAACCACCAGGCGATGACCGACATCCGCCAGAACAAGGTGCTGGGCGTGGCGGACTCGATCCCCGATCAGGAGGTGGTCGTGGGCGCTGCGGGCGGCAAGCTCGCGGTGGTCGGCTGGGGATCGACCTATGGCCCGATCCACCAGGCGGTGCTGCGCGCGCGCCGCAACGGGCACGACGTCAGCCACATTCACATCCGCCATATCTGGCCCACGCCGAAGAATCTGGGCGAGTTGCTGCACAGCTTCGAGCATGTGCTGGTGCCCGAGATGAACACCGGCCAGCTCAAGACCCTGCTGCGCGACCAGTTCCTGGTCGATGCCAGGCCGCTCAACAAGACATCGGGCCAGCCGTTCACGATCGCCGAGATCGAGGCGGCGATTGCGGCAACCCTCTCCAAGTAACGGGACGTTTTGACGATGAACGAGATGACCAGGATCGCGCCGCGCGCGGAGACGACGATCAAGGACTGGGAGACCGATCAGGAGGTGCGCTGGTGCCCCGGATGCGGGGATTACGCGATCCTGAAAGCCATGCAGCGAACGATGCCCGAGCTTGGCGCGGACCCGGCGAACACGGTGTTTGTCTCTGGGATAGGCTGCTCGTCGCGCTTTCCCTATTATATGGAAACCTATGGCTTCCACACGATCCACGGTCGCGCGCCGGCGATCGCGACGGGGCTGAAGCTCTCCAATCCAGAACTCGACGTGTGGATCATCACCGGCGATGGCGACGCGCTGTCGATCGGCGGAAACCACACGATGCACCTTTTGCGCCGCAACCTTGATTGCCAGATCCTGCTGTTCAACAACGAGATCTACGGCCTCACCAAGGGGCAATATTCGCCCACCAGCCGCGAGGGCACGCGCAGCCCGTCCACCCCTTATGGATCGGTCGATCATCCGGCCAACCCGTGTGCGTTCGCATTGGGATCGGGCGCGCGGTTCGTTGCGCGCAGCATCGATGTGCACAAGAACCTGCCCGATCAGCTGAAAGCCGCATATGCGCACAAGGGCGCGGCGTTCGTCGAGATCTTCCAGAACTGCATCGTCTACAACAAGGACGTGTTCGGCGACTTCACCGAGAAGAAGAATGCCGCGCTCAGCCAGCTGTGGCTGACCCACGGCCAGCCCATGCTGTTCGGCGCCGACAAGGACGGGGGCGGCGCAAAGGGCATCGCGGTCGATCATGCCACGCTGACGCTCAGGGTCGTCGATGTGGCGGATGGCGACTGGCAGGCGGCGGGCGTGATCGTGCACGACGTCACCAACCGCGCGGTGGCGCACATGCTGGTCGAGATGCCGTTCGGACAGTTCCCGATGGCGCTGGGCGTGATCTATGACGACCCGCGCCCGACGCTAGAAGTTGCGGTGCATGCCCAGATCCAGGCCGCGACCCGGGGCAAGGTACCCGATCTGCAGAAGCTGGTGAGCAAGGGCCAGACCTGGGTGGTGGAGCCCGATGGCTTCGCGCATTGACGCACGGTTCCGTGATGGCAGCGCAGCGGCTGGCCGGGAAGGTAGCGTTCATCTCCGACGGCCTGCGCGGGATCGGCCGCGCCTGTGTCGAGCGGTTTCCGGCCGAAGGGGCCAAGGTCGTGCTGTCCGATCTCGACAATGCCGATGCTGCCACCCCGATCGGCAGGCTCGCCCGGCCCGAGGAGATTGCCGGCACGATCTTCTTCCTCGCCAGCGAGGATGCCAGCTACATCACCCGGTCCGAACGGGTGGTCGATGGCGGATGGACAGCACAATAGGGTTCGCTCGCAATCGCCCGTAAGCCTTCGTTCAGCCTTGCAGCCATAGCAGGATGGTCAAGCTGCCGTCAGGCAGCGCCCGTCCCGCCAGCCACAAGGTGTCCCGAATGACCGATCCGCTTTCCCGCCGCACTTTGCTGGCCGGCCTTGGTGTCGGCGCTGCGGTGGTGGCAGGGCAGGGCGCGGCGCAGGCGTTGCAGCGCGGGGCCGCGGCGCCGTTGGCGCCCGTGCTGCCTGCAAGAATGCGGGGGCTCAATCTCGAGCTTGCCCCGGGGAGCCTGTCGCCTGCTATTGCGCGCGAGCTTGCCGGTTGGGGCGTCAACACGGTGCGGATCAACTTTTCGACCGATCTGGCGGCTGGAACGTCGCCCGACAGGCGCATGATCCGCCCCAGTCGCGCCGATCCGCTCGCGCCCTATCGCACCAACCTTGCCATGCTCAAGCAGTTCACCGCCGAGTGCGGACAGCTTGGAGTGGGGGTGATGCTGGCGGCAAACGGCATCTTTGGCCGCGACACCGTGAGGCTTGATGACAGCAGTGGCCGGTCGTTCCGCATCGGGGTGGGCGACAGCCTCATGCAGTTCTGGACGGCAATCGCGCGTGAACTGCGCGACGATCCTGCGATCTTCGCCTATGACGTGCTCAACGAGCCCAACTACAGCTTCCGGCGCGAAGCAGACGGAGCGGTATGGTACGAGCAGCTGCTGCCCGAGGCGATCCGCCGCATTCGCGCGATCAATCCGACGATCTGGCTTGCGGTGATGCCCTGGCCGTGGGGGTTTGCACGCCGTTATGGCAGCATGCCGGTGATCGACGACCCCGCCATCCTCTACACCTTCCACAATTATTCGCCGCACAATTACACGCACCAGGGCGTCGGCGCGCAGCCGCGTCAGGGGAGCTATCCGGGCCGTCTGCGCGAGTTCGACAGCGAACCCTATAGCCAATGGGGCAGGGCATCGCTCGCCGCGAGCATGCAGCCCGCCTTCGATTTCGCCCGTCGCCACAATGTGCGGATGATGGCGAGCGAGTTCGGCGTTACCCGCTGGGCGCCGGGTCGCGACCGCTGGATCGCCGACATGGTTTCGATCCTGGAAGCCAATGGCGTGGACTGGCTGTTCCACACCTACAACACCTGGAACGGCTGGAATCCGAGCTTTGCACCGGATGCGCCCGAAGTCGCGATCCATCCCACACTGTTCGGCGGGGTCAATTCTCCCGGCCACAGGACACTGTTGCGGCACTGGCAGCTCAACCCGCGTTGGTGATGGCGAGAGGTTAAGGTGGCGGGGCGAGGGGTGCCTGCTTAGCGCTGCTGTTTGCTGGAGATCGGTGTCTCCAACGAAAACGGGCGGCAATCCTTGTCGAATGCCGCCCGCTTGCGAATATTGTCAGGCCCTGCGAGGCCAGCGCGGATCCGCGCTGGCCAAGATCAATCCTCGGCCGGGCTCGACTGCAGCTGGATGTAATTTTCCATCCCCATGCGCGCGATCAGGTCGAACTGGGCTTCGAGCGTATCGACATGCTCTTCCTCGCTGTGGAGGATATAGGCGAGCAGGTCGCGGCTGCCGTAATCGCGGACGGTCTCGCAATAGGCGATACCTTCCTTGAGCAGCGGGATGGCTTCGTTTTCCAGCGCGAGATCGGCCTTGAGGATTTCCTCGACGGTTTCACCGATCTTCAACCGACCAAGCAGCTGGAAGTTGGGGAGGCCATCGAGGAACAGGATGCGGTCCGCCAGCTTGTCGGCGTGCTTCATCTCGTCGATCGACTCTTCGTATTCGAACTTGGCGAGCTTCTTGATGCCCCAGCTCTGCAGCATCTTGGAGTGCAGGAAATACTGGTTGATCGCCGTCAGCTCGTTCTTGAGCGCGTCGTTGAGAAATTCGATGACCTTGGGGTCGCCCTTCATGATGATGCTCCTCGTTCGGACGGGCAGCCCTGGGGGCAGCCGATCCGCGTTAAAACAGGCACGCATCATAGCGTCATTTTGACCGTAAGGGAAGCGGTGCAATGCGGGAAATATTTGATTCTATTAGAGAATTTGGCAGGCTATTGCTAGGCGGTCGCAGTTTCCCGGGTGATAATGCTTTGCGCAAACGAAAGGCACTGACCGCACTTGGGACGCCGACCGAGACGGGCGTAGATCTCTGACGGGCGGGCCGCGCCATCGCGCAGAGCGTCCTTCAGATCCTGTTCGCGAATCGCGTTGCAGATGCAAACAACCATGCGTCTCTCCTGTTGCAGCCGAGATAGCGATATTGAGAACTCATCGCAACAGTCTTTTTGCGAATTTATCGCAAACGCATCGGTTGGACGCTGCGCCGCGCCAGAGAGCGCCACAGCCATTCGGCGGGGCCGAAGCGGAATCGCTCGAGCCAGGGCTTGGGCCACAACAGCATGATTCCCCATGCCACGAGAACGAATGCCATCGCTGTAATGCGATCGATATGGCCGAACAGCCCCAGACCCCAGCCATAGAACACGAAGGTCATCACCAGGCTGGTGCCGAGATAGTTGCTGAAGGCGGCGCGTCCTGCCGCGGCCACCCGCACGACCAGCGCGTTGTCGCGATTGCGCACCACGAACCACAGCAGCAGAGCGGCCCAGCCCACGGTCAGCACCACGCGGAAGGGGAAGGAAAAGGCGAAGAAGGCGCCAAATGCGGTCATCGTGTCGAAACCGCTGGCGATCACCCAGGCGGCCAGCGCGATCATCGGGCCAAGCCCGATGGCAAAGGCGCGGCGGGCCACCTTGGCATAGAATTCCGGCGCCCAGAGCCCCAGGATGAAGCCGCTTTTGAGCATCGCCATTCCGAGCACCATCATGCCCATGGTGTCGAGCGTGAACAGCAGCAGTGCGTTGACCAGCGAGGATGGAAAGGTCGACAGATTGTCGGCGAAGATCGCAGGCCAGCCGCTTCTGTACAGCGACAGGTCGCTGGCGATCTCGTCAGATCCGGGCTTGCCGAAGCTTGCGAGCATCTGGCGGGTGCTCTCCACCGTCTCGGCATCGGTGCCCGGAGCTATCCCCTGGATCGACTGCCACCAGCCGCCGCCGACCATCAGGCAGGCGATGATGAAATACAGCGAAAACAAGATGATGGCCCAGCGGATCAGCTGCTTGACGTCTTTCTTTACGAAGTAGAGCGCGAGTGTCCCGGAGATCGCATAGGGCACCAGGATGTCGCCCCACCACAGCACGGTGTAGTGCGCTGCCCCGATCACGAACAGCCACGCCATCCGGTTGAGATGCACCGATTTGGGGTTCTGCCCCGAAGCTTCTGCGCGCTGGATGATCAGCAGCATGCTGGCGCCGAAGAGCACGCTGAACAGCCCTCGCATCTTTCCGTCGAACAGCACGAAATTGGTGGCCCAGACGCCTATATTGAGCGGATCGGTGCCGCCCCAGGCGGCGGGGTTCACATAGGCCGCGCCTGGCATCGAAAAGCCGATGATATTGAGCAGCAGGATGCCCATCACTCCGAAGCCGCGCATGGCATCCAGCGAAAGGTGTCGATCTGAACCCTGCATGCAATCCCCCCATCTGCTGGCGCTGCCATGGCGGACGGCCAGGCGGTCATCGCCAAACGCGCGCGAGCAGAAACAGCATAGCTCCACAAAAAATGCCAGCGTTTCCGGTTTGCGGCCAATGGCCGGGCTTGGACGCGAGCGCGGGGCAGGGGAATGGAGGCGCGAGAACGGCGACCCGGCTAGGTTTCACCATCAGCGTACTGGCGCAAACAATCGGTTGAAATAACAGACCAGTCGGTTTAGTTAGCGAATATACCGACCGGTCGGGTTAGTACGATCCGCCAGCTTATAGGAGAGCGCACATGGATATGTCATTTTCCAACCCTGTGGTCGAAGAGGCGTTGCGCCGTTCTGCGCAGTCGTCGGGCTTCAACCGATGGAGCGGAATGCGGCTGCTGGCAGCGGGGGCAGGGCAGGTGTGGCTCGAAATCGCCGTTCGCGAGGACCAGACGCAGCACCACGGCTTCGTCCATGGCGGAATTGTGGGGGCTCTGGCCGATACAGCCTGCAGCTGGGCCGCAGCCACCGTCGCCGGAGACGTGGTGACATCCACCTACACGGTGCAGTTTCACGCGCCTGCCAACACGGCATTGCTGCGCGCCCGCGCGACGGTCATCAAGCAGGGCAAACGCAATGTTTCGGCCGAAGCGCAGGTGTTCGCGGTCGATGAAGACGGGGCCGAACGGCGCGTGGCGACCGCGCTTGCGCTGATTGCGACCGTAAGCGCGGCCGCAAGAGGCGGAGCCTCGTGAGACAGCGGCTTGCAAAGCCTGGTCTTGACGCTCGGGCCGATGCCGTTAGACTGACCGGTCTATGATGCTTTTCGTTTCCACAGATGGCGCCCTGCGCGCACCGCAACCCGGTACGCCTAAATTGCAGGCGGATGTGCATCCCACCCGGCTGCGGCTGTTGCAGGTTGCGACGCGGTTGTTCCAGCAGCGCGGCTATCATGCGGTCGGCCTGGCGGAGATCCTGGCGCTGTCGGAAACGCCCAAGGGGTCGCTGTACCATCACTTTCCCGGCGGAAAGCCCGAACTTGCGGAAGCCTGCATCACCCGGATTGCCGCCAGCACACTGGCCGCGCTTGATGACGCATCGGCATCCGGCTCTGATATCATTGGATTTTTAAGGCAACTCGGCGCGGAATCATCCGCCTGGCTCGAAAAGACCGACTGGCGCGATGGCTCGCTGCTGGCGGTGATCGGGCAGGAGCAGGGCGGGGACGAAAGCGCCCTCGCCGATGCCGTGCGGATCGCCTATCAGCGCATCGAAATGCGGCTCGCAAAATGGCTGATGCTCGAGGGCGTCGCGGTTGCGCGCGCTCGGGACATCGCCGCCACCATTATCGCGGCGCATGAAGGTGCGATGCTGCTGGCACGCTGCCGCCGAGATACCGCGCCGGTGCAGCTGACCACCCAGATGCTGTGCGCGATGGTGGAGCGCGGCTGATCGAGCGATGAACGACCAACCGGTTTGTCGCTGGACTGATCGGTCTGCCTGGGCACGAGGAGACGACTGTCGATGATCAGAGCATTGCGCACTCCCGACGCGGCTTTTGCCGACATTCCCGATTTCGACTATCCGGTGCATTATACCGATGACCTGCCGGGCTATGAGGGGTTGCGCGCTGCCTGGGTGGACGCTGGCCCTGCAGATGCGCCCCGGACATTCCTGTGCCTGCATGGCGAGCCGAGCTGGTCGTTCCTCTATCGCCGCATGATTCCGCCGTTTCTGGCCAGCGGCGCGAGGGTGGTGGGCCCCGATCTGTTCGGCTTCGGGCGATCGGACAAGCCGGTTGAGCCATCGATCTATACCTTTGATTTCCATCGGGACTACCTTCTGCGGCTGGTCGAGAGACTCGACCTCGCAAATATCACTCTGGTGGTGCAGGACTGGGGTGGACTGATCGGTCTAACGCTCCCTGTTGACAGCGGTTTTGCGGCGCGTTTGTCGCGGTTGATCGTGATGAACACCGGGCTTGGTCTGGGCGAAAGCCCGGGCCCGGGGTTCGATGCCTGGAAATCCTATGCGCTGAGCACCCCCGATCTGCCCGTGAGCAAGATCATCGCGCGCGGAACGCCGCATCTGACCCCGGCAGAAATCGCCGCCTATGATGCGCCTTTTCCGGGACCCGAATACAAGGCGGGTGCGCAGATATTCCCGGCGCTGGTGCCGGTATCCCCCGATATGCAGGGGGTGGACCTCGGGCACAAGGCGGCGGCTTTCTGGCGTGAGCAGTGGCAGGGTGACACCTTTATGGCGGTCGGTGCCGCCGATCCGGTGCTTGGGGTGGAACCGATGGCGCGTCTCGCCCGGCTGATCAACGGCTGCGGCGATCCGCTGATCATTCCCGACGGCGGGCACTTCGTGCAGGAATGGGGGGAACAAATCGCCCGCGCGGCGCTTGCAGCCTTTGGGGATTGATGCACTATGCACGGGCAATGCCCCATCGGAAGGACATGACGTGACCGAGGCAACTCCCCCCACCCGCACGATGCGGGCCAGCGATTTCCACCCGCATATCCTCGAGATTTTCGATGGTTACGTCCACGGCAAGCTCAGCAAGCGCGAGTTTATCCGCCAGGCGGGTCGCTATGCTGCAGCAGGCGTCACCGGGCTGATGATCTACAACCAGCTGCGCCCCGATTACGCGCTGGCGCAGCAGGTTGCCCCCGATGATCCGGCAATCGAGACGATGCGGGTCGACTATCCCAGCCCCGAGGGCCACGGCACCGTGCGCGGGCTGATGGCGCGGCCCAAGGGTGCGAAGGGCAAGCTGCCCGCCGTGCTGGTGGTGCACGAGAACCGCGGGCTCAACCCGTATATCGAGGATGTCGTGCGGCGGCTCGCAAAATCGGGCTATATGGCGCTTGGACCGGACGGTCTAACCTCGCTGGGCGGCTATCCCGGCACCGATGACGAAGGCCGCACGATGCAGGCCTCGCTCGATCCGGCAAAGCTGATGGAAGACTTCTTCGCCGGTTTCGAGTTCCTGCGGGGTCACAAGAACTCGACCGGCAAGGTCGGCGTGACCGGCTTCTGCTATGGCGGCGGCGTGTGCCATGCGCTGGCGGTGGCCTATCCCGATCTGGCCGCCGCAGCGCCATTTTACGGGCGCCAGGCGCGGCCAGAGGAGGTCCCGAAGATCAAGGCGCCGCTGCTGATCCACTTTGCCGAGAACGACGAGCGGGTCAACGCGACCTGGCCCGCGTGCGAAGCCGCGCTGAAGGCCAATGGCAAGACCTATGAGGCGCATTTCTACCCCGGCACCAGCCACGGTTTCCACAACGATACCACGCCGCGTTATGACGAGGCGGCGGCCAAGCTGGCCTGGGAACGAACGCTGGCGCTGTTCGAGCGGACATTGCGCGCATAGACCGATCGGTCCAAGGCGCTGCCGCTTGAGTACTCTGGCCGGTCATGGACGGGTTTGCCGTGCGATGGGACAATGTGTCACATTGCCGCCACATGCAGGGGGTTTATTGGGGAGCGATCGTCGTGGCGGGCAGGCCTTCCCATTCCGGAAGGCCAATCGCCGCTGCACGGGATCATAAGGCGGGAGGTCGGAGGTCATGTTCGACGGTTTTGACGCGCTGATGCTGGCACGCATCCAGTTTGCCTTCACGGTGAGCTTTCACTTCATCTTCCCGGCCTTCTCGATCGGTCTGGCGAGCTATCTTGCTGTTCTGGAAGGGCTTTGGCTCAAGACCAACGACAGCGTGTATCTCGATCTGTTCAAATACTGGCGCAAGATCTTCGCGATCGCCTTTGCCATGGGCGTCGTCTCGGGGATCGTGATGTCCTACCAGTTCGGCACCAACTGGTCGGTGTTTTCGGACCGGACCGGCCCCGTGATCGGCCCGCTGATGGCGTACGAGGTCTTGACCGCCTTCTTCCTCGAGGCAGGCTTTCTGGGCGTCATGCTGTTCGGAATGGACAAGGTGGGGCGCAAACTGCACTTCACCGCGACCTTGATGGTGGCGCTGGGCACGTTCATCTCGGCGTTCTGGATCCTCAGCGTCAACAGCTGGATGCAGACGCCCACCGGGTACGAGATCGCCGCCAACGGCCAATTCATCCCCGGCGACAGTTGGCTGGGGATCATCTTCAACCCCAGCTTTCCCTATCGCCTGGTTCACACTGTCATGGCGGCGTATCTGACGACCGCGTTCGTGGTGGGTGCGGTGGGGGCGTTTCACCTGCTCAAGGACAAGGCCGATCATCGCGCGCGGCGGATGTTCTCGATGGCGATGTGGATGGCGGCTTTGGTCGCTCCCTTGCAGATTTTCGCAGGCGACATGCACGGGCTCAACACATTGGAGCACCAGCCCGCCAAGGTGATGGCGATGGAGGGGCATTACGACAGCCACCCCGATGGCGCGCCGCTGATCCTGTTCGGCATCCCCAACAGCACCGAAAAGCGGGTGGATTATGCGATCGCAATCCCCAAGGCCTCCTCGCTGATCCTCAAGCACGACCTCAACGCGCCGCTCGCGGGGCTGGACACCATTCCTGCGGACAAGCAGCCGCCGGTGGGCATGGTGTTCTGGTCGTTCCGGATCATGGTCGGCATCGGCTTTGCGATGCTGGGAATCGGCGTGTTCAGCCTGCTCGCGCGGGTGCGCGGCAAGCTCTACGAGTGGAGCTGGCTGCACCGCGCGGCGATGGTCATGGGCCCATCGGGCTTTGTCGCGGTGATTGCGGGCTGGGTGACCACCGAGGTCGGCCGCCAGCCTTACACCGTCTATGGCCTGCTGACGACCGCGGACAGCGTCTCGCCGCTTGCCGCTCCGGCGGTAGGGGCATCTCTGCTTGCGTTCGTGATCACCTATTTCATCATGTTCGGCGCGGGCACGCTGTATATTCTCAAGCTGATGAGCAAGGCGCCTACCGGACACGAGGAAGCCGCCGCTTCCGGCCCGCTGCGTTCGGCAGGGATCACACCTGCATCGGCCGATAGTTCGCGCCGCGGCCAGAGCGGCACGATGCTGGAGGAAGGCGCATGACCGTGGACCTGACGATCGTCTGGGCGTTCATCATCGCCTTTGCGGTGTTCGCTTACGTCGTGATGGACGGGTTCGACCTGGGCATCGGCATCATCTTCCCGGCACTCGGGCGCGGGGCAGAGCGCGACAAGGCGATGAACACGGTAGCCCCCGTATGGGATGGCAACGAGACCTGGCTGGTGCTGGGCGGGGGAGGGCTGCTCGCGGCGTTTCCGCTCGCCTATGCGATCATCCTGCCTGCCATTTACCCGCCGATCATCGCGATGCTGCTGGGCCTCGTGCTGCGCGGCGTGGCGTTTGAGGGGCGCTGGCGCGACCCCAATCACCAGCCATTCTGGGACTTTTCGTTCACTGCAGGGTCGTTCGTCGCAGCCTTTGCGCAAGGGGTGACGCTGGGCGCGCTGCTGCAGGGTGTCGAGGTCGAAGGCCGCGCCTATGCCGGCGGCTGGCTCGACTGGCTGAGCCTCTATTCGGTGCTCACCGGTGTCGGCACGGTGATCGGCTATGGCCTGCTGGGATCGACCTGGCTGATCATGAAGACCGAAGGTCCGGTGCAGGACCATGCCTTCCGGATGAGCTGGAAGCTGTTTCCGGCAACGCTGCTCGCTTTGGGTGCGGTCAGCCTCTACACGCCGTTCCTCGAGGGCGAATACTGGAACCGGTGGTTCACCTTCCCCAGCGTGCTGTTCTCGGCGCAGGTGCCGGTGCTGGTCGCGCTGATCACCTTCCTGCTGTTCCGCGCGTTGCAGCTTCGCCGCGATTATGCGCCGTTCCTGCTCACGCTGGCGCTGTTCCTGCTGGGCATGATTGGCCTTGGAATCAGCATGTTCCCCTATGTCGTGCCCGACGAGATCACGATCTGGGACGCCGCGACGCATCCGAGCAGCCAGATGTTCATGCTGGTCGGAACGCTGTTCATCGTGCCTTTGATCATCGGCTATACCGCATGGGCGTACTGGGTGTTCCGCGGCAAGGTGGGTGACGAGGGCTATCATTGATGCGTCTGCCCGATACCGATGATCCCGATCGCGGCGATGCGCGCCCGCTGGCGCAGAAGCTGGGCTGGATGGCTGCGATCTGGCTGATGTCGGTCGGGGTCGTCGGCGTTGTCGCCTATGCGATCCGCTGGTGGATCAACCCCTGACGGCAGGGCGGAGCAGGGTCGCCGACATCGGCAGCCCGCAATAAAATCCAGACTGCGTGTCGAATCGCGCTGGGTTCGCTCGTCATCTGGCGTCCGGCTCACAGGAATTCGCTCTGACATATCCTGGTCGCGGCCGGCGCTACATACGAGGCCCGACATGCATGCATCCATTTCACATTCCCGCGCCCACGCCGTGTTCTGGATAATCGCCCTGGCCGGGCTCAGCTGGAACCTGTTCGGGGTATTCCAGTTCGCGAGGACCGCGCTGGCCAGCGAGCAAGGGCTGATGATGGGCGGCATGACCGCGCAGCAGGCCGCATTGTACTTCAACCTGCCGCTGTGGATGAACGCCGCCTTTGCGATCGGCGTTTTCGGCGGCGTGCTGGGTAGCGTTGCGATGCTGCTGCGCAAGCGCCTGGCGCAGCCGGTGTTTGCGGGGTCGCTGGCCGGATATGTGGTGCTGTATGTCGGCGACATCACCCAAGGGGTGTTCGCGGCCTTCGGAACGTCGCAGGTGGTGATCCTCAGCCTGGTCGTGGGAATAGCATTCGGGCTGTGGCTGGCGGCGCGGCATTATGCGAGGCGCGGAGTGCTCACCTAATCCGTTCGGCAACCGGGTCGAAACATGATAGCCTTTGCGGCATGGCTCATGTTCCCGCCGATGACCCGGATGCAGTCGTTCCAGCAGCGCAACTGGCGGACGACACGCTGGCGGTGCGTGGATTCCATTTGATCGAGCATGTGCTGCTGATCCTGGTAGCGTTGATGACGTTGTTCGCGGCGGGTATCGAGGTGGGGGGCATTCTCGCGGCGCGGACCATCTCGCTCGCCGATATCCTGCTGATGTTCCTGTATACCGAGGTGATCGGGATGATCGCGGTGTTCTACACCGGGCGCGGGTCGCCGTTCGTCTACCCCATCTTCATCGCGATCACCGCGCTGGCGCGGCTGATCGTGCTGCAGGGCAAGGACATGGCGCCAGACAAGATCCTGTTCGAAGCCGGCGCGATCCTCCTGCTCGCCATCGCGGCGGTGGTCATCACCCGCGCGGGCAGGGCCTGAGCCGGCTGCAGGGTTATCCTGCCCGTCCTGACGGAGTTGCACTTGACCGCAGCCGCCGCGCTGGCATGAAGGCCGCCAGCGCTTACCCAGCAAGGCCAGCTCCGCATATGACCACCGACAAGCTCTACATCAGCGCCAACAGCCTGCTCGAGGACAGCTATCGCCTCGCGATGCAGGTGATCGACAGCGGCTACCAGCCCACGCACATCGTCGGCATCTGGCGCGGCGGCGCGCCGGTGGGGATCGCGGTGCAGGAGCTGATGGAATATCACGGCATCAACGCCGACCATATCGCGATCCGCACCGCGAGCTATTACGGCATAGACCAGCAGAGCAAGGACGTGCGAGTCTATGCACTGGGCTATCTGATCGACACTTTGAGCCCCGAGGACCGGCTGCTGGTGGTCGACGACGTGTTCGACAGCGGCCGCTCGATCCGCGCCTTCATCCACGAGCTGGCTGCCAAGTGCCGCTACAACATGCCGCACGACTGGCGGATCGCGACGGTCTATTACAAGCCCTCGCGCAATGTCACCGATTTGTCGCCGCACTATTTCGTGCACGAGACCGAACAGTGGCTGGTCTTCCCGCACGAGATCGCCGGGCTGAGTGTCGAGGAAATCCGCGCACACAAGCCGGGGGCGAGCATCATCCTGGGGGAGTAGCGTCGGGCCTTTCCTCGTCATTCCCGCCAACGCGGGAATCCCGCTTTTGCCCCAGGATCGAGCAGGAAGCAGGACCCCCGCGTGCGCGGGGGTGACGGAATAAGTGCATAGCCAATTGCGCCTAACCCACCCGCTTGGCATAACGCCAAAATGACCCCCGACCAGCGCACCGCCTATATCGATCGCCTGCCCAAGGCCGAGCTTCATCTGCACATCGAAGGCTCGCTCGAGCCCGAAATGCTGTTCGCACTGGCGCAGCGCAACCACGTCGATATCCCGTTTGCCAGCGTCGAGGATATCCGCAACGCCTACAACTTCAGCAATCTGCAGGATTTCCTCGATATCTATTACCAGGGCATGGCGGTGCTGCTGAAGGCGCAGGACTTCTACGACCTGGCCTGGGCGTATCTGGAACGCGCGCACGACGACCATGTCCGCCATGTCGAAATCTTCTTCGATCCGCAGGGCCATACCGAGCGCGGGGTGCCCTTTGCAGACGTGATCACCGGGATCAGCGACGCGCTCGCAGATGGCGAGAAACAGTGGGGGATTACGTCACGGCTGATCCTGTGTTTCCTGCGCCATCTCGACGAAGCTGCGGCGCAGGCGACGCTCGACGAGGCGCTGCCCTATCTCGACCGGATCGCGGGCGTGGGGCTGGATTCGTCCGAAATGGGCCATCCGCCGTCGAAGTTCGCCAATGTCTTCGCGCGGGCCAAGTCGCTGGGGCTCAAGCTCGTCGCGCATGCGGGCGAGGAGGGGCCGCCCGAATATGTCCATGAGGCGCTCGACGTGCTCCATGTCGACCGCATCGACCACGGCAACCGCGCGATGGAGGACTCTGCCCTGGTGACGCGACTGGCGGGCGAGGGGATGACGCTGACCGTCTGCCCGCTTTCCAACCTCAAATTGTGCGTGATCGGCGACATTGCCGACAGCCCGGTCAAGCTCATGCTCGATTCAGGGCTGAAGGCGACGGTCAACTCGGACGACCCGGCCTATTTCGGCGGCTATGTGAACGCCAATTTCCACGCCATCGCGTCTGCGCTCGATCTGAGCCGCGAGCAGCTGCGCACGCTCGCGCGCAACAGTTTCACCGGATCGTTCCTGCCGCCCGACCAGATCGCGCATCTGCTGGCCGAGATCGACCATTACGACGCGCATTTCGCTGGCTGAGCGCGCCTGCGCTTACCGCTCGGAGAGGTAGTAGCGCTCGACTTCGGCGAGGTTGTCGTCGAGCTCGTAGACGATCGGCTGGCCGGTGGGGATTTCGAGCGATGTGATGGCATCATCGGCAATCCCCGACAGATGCTTGACCAAAGCGCGCAGCGAATTGCCGTGGGCAGAGATGATCACGCGCTTTCCGGCCTGGAGTTCGGGCGCGATGCGGCTTTCCCAATAGGGCAGCACGCGGTCGATGGTGTCCTTGAGGCTTTCGGTGTTGGGGATCGCGATGCCGGCGTAGCGGCGGTCCTTGGACAGGTCGAATTCCGATCCTGCTTCCATCGGCGGCGGCGGGATGTCGAAGCTGCGCCGCCAGATGTGCACCTGCTCGTCGCCGTGCCGGGCCGCGGTCTCGGCCTTGTCGAGCCCGGTGAGGCCGCCATAATGGCGCTCGTTGAGCCGCCAGTCTTTCTCCACCGGCAGCCACAGCCGGGTCATCTCTTCGAGCGCCAGATTGAGCGTCTTGATGGCCCGCGTTTGCAGCGAGGTGAAGGCGATGTCGAAATCGAGCCCCTTGTCGCGCATCAGCCGGCCCGCCGCGCGTGCTTCCTCGGCGCCCTTTTCGGTCACATCGACATCCCACCAGCCGGTGAACCGGTTCTCCAGGTTCCATTGCGACTGGCCGTGGCGGATGAGGACGAGTTGCGGCATCGGGGCGTCTCCTGTTTCTGTTGCCGCCACCTAGCGCCGATGCAAGCCAGAGAAAACCCGTTTTCCAATCGTCATTCCCGCGAACGCGGGAATCCCGCTTTTTCGCGGCGTCAGCGGCAGAAGCGGGACCCCCGCATGCGCGGGGGTGACGCAGAAGGCGGCGGGGTTAAAGTGTCTCGAAGCGCACCTTCAGGCCGTCCTTGGGCTGCGGGATCGGCCATGCCTGCCAGCCCGGCTCATAGCCCGGCTCGATGACGATGCGGTGCTGGCTGAGCACATGGTGCAGCAGCACCTTGATCTGCATATACGCAAAGTGCAGCCCCAGGCACATATGCGCACCGCCGCCAAAGGGCACCCAGGCGTATTTGTGGCGGTTGCGCGTCGCTTCGGGGGTGAAGCGCAGGGGATCGAACCTGTGCGGCTCGGGCCAGTGCTCTTCCTGCTTGTGGGTATAGGCCGCGCTGATGCTGACCGGAGTGCCCGCAGGGATGCGATAGCCGCCGAACTCGAAATCCTTGAGCGCGCGGCGCGGGGTCGAGGGCACCGGCGGGATCAGCCGCAGCGCTTCCTTGAACGCCATTTCGGTCAGTTCCAGGTTGGGCAGCGCGTCATAGGGCATCGCGGCCCCCGCGGCTGCATGCTCAAGCAGTTCGGCGCGGATTCTGTCCTGCCATTCGGGGTTCTTGGCAAGCAGCCAGATCAGCGAGCTTGCCGACGAGGTGATGGTGTCGTGCGCCGCCATCATCAGGAAGTTCATGTGATCGACCACCTCGTCGGTGGTGAGCAGGCTACCATCGTCACGGGTCGCGCGGCAGAACTGGCTGAACATGTCCGGCCCCTGCTGTTCGCGCCGCTGCAGCACCTGCGGGGTGAAATAGTCGACCAGGAATTTGCGTCCCGCCACGCCCTTGCCCATCTTGGTGAAGGGCAAGGGACGGCGCACGACGCCGATCGAGGCCTGCACCATGTCGACGAACGCGGTGTTGATCTTGTCGGCTTCCGGGCCCCAGGGGATGCCGAGAAACGATGTCGCGGCCAGATCGAGTGTCAGCTTCTTGATCTCGGAGTAGAAGGTGATGTCCTTGTTCGACCATTGCAGCACGCGCGCGCCGATGCCCTCGTTGAGCGATTCGGCGTAATGGCGCATCGGCGCAGGCTTGAAGGCAATCGACAGCGCCCGCCGGTCGGCGCGGTGATGGTCGAAATCCATCAGCATCAGTCCGCGCGGGAACAGCAGGTTGAGCACCGGGCCCCAGCCTTGTTCGGACGAGAACACCTTGTCGCGATCGAAAAGCACCAGCTCGTTGGCATCCGCGCCGAACAGCGCGACCTGACGGCGACCGAAGGCGTTGGTGCGGTAGACGGGGCCGTATTTGGCGCGCATTTCATTGCCGAACCCTTCCGGGTCGGCGAGCATCCTGAGCGTCACGCCCAGAATCGGCAGGCCATCCTCGCCCGGAATATGATCCAGCGCGTTGCTGCCGGGCAGGCGGGTCCAGTGCGGGTTGCCGCTGTCGCGCTGGATGCTGTGGTCGGGAAACATCTCGCGCGGGGCAGCAGGCGCCTGGGGAGCAAGGACGGTAGCCATGGGGAATCCTCTGCACGGTTTTAATCGAGCCATTAAATACCAACTGACACCAATGTTAGCAAGCACTGTCTGACAAGCGGAATATCATTCATCGTTAATTCAACTTGGCATTTGTATGAACGAACTATCGGGGCTCCGCTCCGCCGGCCCGCCGCGCCAGGACTTGCGGCGAGACAGGAAACCTTGGCTTTGACCCAATCTGCATTTCTTGAAAAGATCCGCATCCCGTCCCTTGGCCGGCGTGTCGTCCGTATCGCCGCTGTCGCGCTGGGCGCGGTCTCGCTGTCGGCCTGCGCTTATGGCGTGGGCGATTATGGCGGCTATGGCGGCGTTTCCGTGGGCGTGGGCAGCGGCGGCTATGCCGGTGGCTATGACCCCTATTGCGATGCCTATTCGGCCTGGGACGGCTTTTATGGCTGCGATTCCGGGTTGGGCTTTGGCCAGATCGGCTTTGGTGGCGGCTACTGGGACAATTTCTATTATCCCGGCTATGGCACCTGGATCTACGACCGCCCCGGCGGACGTCGCTTTGCGATGCAGAACCGACACCGGCAGTATTGGGGTCAGCAGCGCTGGCAGTATCAGCAGCAGCGCCGCGGCGGCCGTCAGGAATTCCGCCAGGATCGGCGTGACGACCGCCGCGACTATCGCCGCGAGAACCGGCGCGAGACGCTCGATGATCGCCGCGACTGGCGGCAGGAACGCCGCAACAATGCCGGCGAGGTTCCCCGCACCCGGCAGGGCGAGCGCGAGCGCATGGGCGGCCTGACCCCCGAAGATCGCCAGCGTCGCATGGAGCGCTGGGAGCAGCGCCAACAGGATGCCATCGGCCAGCCCCGTCAGGGGCGCGAGGGACGTCGCAACTGGCAGGGCAATGGCGGAGCCGGCAATGTCCAGGGCATCGAGGGTCGCCAGGGTATGGAAGGTCGGCAGGGCAGGGGTGGCGAGGGCCGCCAGCGCCCGGCGATGCGCCAGCCATCGCCCCAGGTACAGCCCGGCGGCGCACCCCCGCGCGCCGAGCGTCCTCAGCGTCAGCAGCGTATCCACCGTTCGCCCGGATCTGCGCCGCGCACTGTCCCCGACATGTCGGGACTGCGGCCACAGGACACGCAGGAAAACTGATCGCCTGATCGGCTGCTGACGCAGTCGCGCAGCCCGATCGGGCAGCGGCACAAGGGTCACCGAAACACCGGTGGCCCTTGTGACCCGCCCCAAATGCCCTATCATTGAGGGCATGGTACAATTTTCATTGCTCGACCAGTCGGTGCGCTTCGCCGAGGTCCCTGCCGCCACCGCGCTTTCCGGCACGCTGGAGGCCGCGCGCCTGGCCGACCGGCTGGGCTATCACCGGCTGTGGGTGTCCGAGCATCACGCCAGCCGCTTCCTGTGCGGCAGCGCGCCGGAAATCCTGATCGCGGCAATGGGCGCGCATACTTCACGGATACGGCTGGGCTCGGGCGGGGTGATGCTGCCGCATTACAGCGCCTACAAGGTCGCCGAGCAGTTTGCAGTGCTGAGCAATCTCTATCCCGACCGGATCGACCTGGGCGTAGGCCGTGCGCCCGGCGGCGAGATGCGGGTCGCAGCGGCCCTGTCTGCGCCGCACCCGCCCTCGTTCCGCGATTTCCCCCAGCAGGTGGCCGATCTGGTCGGCTACATGACCGGGGACCTGTCCGAGCCGCGGCTCAGCCCCGAACCGGCGGGGGAGGTTCCGGTATGGATCCTCGGCACCAGCCCCGACAGCGCGGTGCTCGCAGCGCAACTGGGGCTGCCTTATGCGCTCGCCTTGTTCATCAACCCGCAGGCAACGCCGGGGCTGACCGAACTGTACCGCCACAATTTCCGCCCCAGCGCGACGCTCGACAAGCCCTATGTCATGCTCGCGACCACCGCCTTTGCCTGTGACGATGCCGATCAGGCCGATCTGCTGCGCAAGAATTACTTCCTCAACATCGCCCGGTTGCTCGGAGGCGGGCTTCAGCCTGCGGTATCGCCCGAGGAAAGCCGCGACATGGGCTTTACCGAACGCGAGGCGATGATCATCGGCGCGCAGGCGCGGATCGCCGCTTTCGGCACGCCCGACGTCGTGCGCGACAAGGTGGGGGCTTTGGTCGAGGCGTTCGGTGCGGACGAGGTGATGATCTCGTGCAACGCCTATCACCACGCCGACCGGATGCGCGCGATCGAGCTGTTCGCGCGCAGCTTCGAGATGGCAGAGGCGGCCTGACGATCATGGGCTTTCACACACCAGCCTTTTGCGTCGCCGAGACGCTGCCCTTCATGGATGGCGAGGCGATCGTCATCGACAAGCCCGCGGGGCTTCCGGTCACCCAGCCGCGCAAGGGCGGGCGCAGCCTCGACGATTACCTCGTCCAGTTGCGCTTCGGCTTCCAGCGGTCGCCGACGGCGGTGCATCGGCTCGATCAGGACACGTCTGGCTGCCTGTTGCTGGCGCGCAATGCCAAGGCGGCCAAGCGTTTCGGCGCGGCGTTCGCGAGCGGCGCTGTGGAGAAGACCTATCTCGGGATCGTCGAGGGCGACCTCGCTGACGACCACGGCACGATCGACATCGCGCTGGGCAAGACCAGCACCGCCGAAGCGGGCTGGCGGATCGTGCCCGACGCCGCAGGCAAGCGCGCAATGACGCACTGGAGGCGGATAGCGGCGACAGGTGGGCGGACGCTCGTCGAGTTCCGCCCCGAGACCGGACGCACCCACCAGATCCGCGTGCATGCGCTGCACGGGCTGGGCAAGCCGCTGCTCGGCGATCCCTTTTACGGCAAGAGCTATTCCTCGGGCTTGATGCTGCACGCAGCAGGGCTGGTGGTGCCGCGCGGGGACAAGCCGCCCGTGCTTGCCGCCGCACCGATGCCCAGGCGCTTCATCGATCTGGGCTTTGGCCCACGCCAGGAAGAGCAGACCGTGGCCGAGGCGGCAGGCGATGAATGATTTCACCGTCCCTGATCACGCGATCGTTTCCGAACGGTTCATCACCGCCTCCGGCCCTGGCGGCCAGAACGTCAACAAGGTGGCGACAGCAGTCCAGCTACACGTCAACATTTACGCCCTAGGTTTGCCACCTTTGGTCTATAACAGACTGAAATCATTGGCAGGTAGCAAGATCAACCAGGAAGGCGAGCTGGTCATCCTGGCGCGCAATCACCGCACGCAGGAGGCCAACCGCAAGCTGGCGCGCGAACGCGTGTCGGCGATGTTGGCAGAGGCCTATGATCTGCCCGCCACCCGCGCGCGGTCGCGGCTCAACCGCGTAGGCAAGACCGAGCGGCTGGCGGGCAAGAAGAACCGGTCGACGGTGAAGAAGAACCGGGGTCGAGTCGCCTTCGACTGACCTTAGATAGTGTGAAAGCTTTAGCATGTACACGTTTGAAATCGATGCAAATACCCCCAAGCCTCAGCTGTATGACGACCTCCATTCCGCCGCGCTCGCATTGGTCCATGGCGAGCGTGACGGTGTCGCCAACATGGCCAATGTCGCTGCATTGCTGGGCCAGTTCCTGCCCGGGCTCAACTGGGCGGGCTTCTATCGCATGGTCGATGGCGAGCTGGTGCTGGGCCCGTTTGTCGGCAAGCCTGCCTGCATCCGCATCGCGCTGGGCAGCGGCGTCTGCGGCACCGCGGCCGCCAGCGGCGAAACCCAGCTGGTCGACGACGTCCATGCCTTTCCCGGTCACATCGCCTGCGATGCTGCGAGCCAGTCCGAGCTGGTGGTACCGGTGATCCATGAAGGACAGGTAACGCATGTCATCGATCTCGACAGCCCGCATCTGGCGCGGTTCGATGCAGACGACCGCGCCGGGATCGAGCGGCTGGCAAGAACGCTCGCCGGGCGCATCTGAGCCCTTGCGTTAACCTGTTCGTGTGTGCTGCCCCATATTGAAACAGCCCGCGCCAGGGCACCCGGTTTTACATCGGTGCGATGGTGCAAACCCCCTGTAAATGCTAACAATCGCTTAACCAGGCTGGATGGGCGAGGGGCGGCTGCGTCCCTTTTCTGCGAAGGCCTGCCCGATTGTCCGAGGGGAGTTAACCATGAAGAGCCGCGCTTTTGCTTCTGTGCGCCATGCTGCCGTTGCCGCCTGTATCGGTGGTGCAGTTTCGCTGGCCCTGCCTGTTCAGGCCGCCGATTCGCAGCTGTCGCGGCCGCTGCCGTCGAGGCTCGATTTCAAGGCGGGAAGTGCCCTCAAGCGTGGACCTGTGGGCATGCCGTCCTATGGCGCGCGCATCCCGGTCGGCGCGCCGGCCTATGTCCGCCCGTTCCGCGGCTTCCTGCTGCCCCGCATCTGGATCGCGCCGACCTATTACATCTCCAACTGGCAGGGCTATGGCCTGGCCCGCCCTGCGCAGGGCTTTGGCTGGTCGCGTTATTATGACGACGCCGTGCTGACCGATCGCAATGGCCGCGTGTATGACAGCGTGCAGGGCGTGAGCTGGCAGGCCGCGCAGGCCGGACAGGCCGTGGTCAGCCAGACCTATTCGCCCGATTACGATCCGTACAATTACGACGGCGATCTGCTGCTCGGCAACGATCAGGTGGTGCATGGCACGCATTGGGCGCGGACCGCAGAAGACTCGGCGCCGGGTGTGGATTACGACCCCGACGATATGGCGCCTCCCCCTCCGGTTGCGCAATATGACCGCGATTACGACCCCGCCTTTCTCGAAGCCTGCCGCCGTGACAGCGGTCTGGGTGGCGCGGCGATTGGCGCGGCTGCGGGCGGTCTGGCGGGCAATCGCATCGCTGGGCGCGGCAACCGCACCGGCGGCACGCTGATCGGTGCGGGCGTCGGCGCGGTCGCTGGCATGGTGCTCGACAAGGCGGAGGACCGCGAGCGCTGCAAGCGGCTGCTCGCGCGCGAAGCGCAGGGCGGATACGGCGTCAGCTACGGCCAGCCTCCCATCGCCCCGCCGCCTGCCTTTGCCGGTGACTACGACCCCGCATTCCTCGAGGCCTGCCGCCGCGAAACCGGTCTGGGCGGCGCGGCGATCGGCGCTGCTGTCGGCGGTCTTGCAGGCAACCGCATCGCCGGTCGTGGCAACCGCACCGGTGGCACGCTGATCGGCGCGGGCGTCGGCGCGGTCGCCGGAATGGTGATCGACAAGGCGGAGGATCGCGAGCGCTGCAGGCGTCTGCTCGCCCAACAGGGGGCAGGCTATCCGCCGCCTCCGGGTCAGGGCGGCTATCCGCCCCCGCCGCCGGGATATTATTATTACTATCCGCCGCCGATCGTGACCACGGTGACGATCACACCGGGCAATTGCGACTGCGACCCGGCGGTGGTTGTGACCGAACCGGCATCCGCACAGCCCCGCCCCACCGTCTATCGCAGCAAGAACGTGCGGGTTTACCGCAAGTAGGCGGCTTCAGCCCTCGGAGCGGCTGATCGGCGTATCGACATAGCCGGTCAGTCCCCAGGGATCATAGGGTCCGAGCACCAGTTGCTCGAACGTGCCCAGCCCCTGTTCGCCTTCGCTGGTGGTGACGCGGCAGAGGATCTGCACGTGCAGGTTTTCCATCGTCGGTGCCATCGGATTGATTGCGGCAAGATCGATGACATCGCGCTCGACTACCAGCGGCCCGTGGTGGCGGCCATGGCCCCATTTCGGACAGGTATAGCCCAGCCCGCGCATCTGGAACCGCTGCACGGGCTCGAAGGTCACGGCGAGTGGCCCGGTATCGGTCTGGATCGTCAGCGTCCCGCCTGCGGGCCAGCGGGTGCCGGGCTCGATCTGTGTCTCGAGCTGCGCCGAGGGCGTCTCATCGAACCCGTCATGCCCGGCGCTATCGGGTGCGACCACCGCGCGGGTGTTCCACGCCGATCCCGATCGGTGCGCGTTGAGGTGGAAGAACAGGCTGCGGTTAGGCAGGTTGATCGGGGTCCATTGCCAGAAGAACGCCGGTTGCGCGCTGCCGGAATGCGGCTGTGCATCGGGCGCGCCGATCGGGCGCACACCCCAGCTTCGGTCGCGGGTGCCCGCGCAGCCCGGGGCCAGTTCGACCCGCTCGCCATCGATTTCGATCCAGCCGCTATAGTGCCCGTTCTGGGTCATGCGGGTGTAGTCCATGAAGGTGCGCGGACCGTTGCGGAAGGTGAAGCGCGGCTCTTCGATCGGGAAGGCGCGGCCGGTGAAGGTGATGTCGGCGCGGATGCCTTCGCCCTCCACCAGGATGCGCAAGACCCTGAGCGGCTCGATCACCTCGATGCGGATCGGCCCCACGGCCATGTCCATCCGCTCCATCTGCAGCTCGCGCGAGGCGTGAAGAGTATGCTGTAACCCGTTGCGAATGAATGAAAAGCTCGCATCCGCGATATCGAGATGCGGGTAGACGCCGAAGGCCAGCGCGAAGAAGCCGGTGCCATCGGGGTTGTAGCCGTTGAAGAAATAGCGGTCATAGAAATTGCGGTCGGTGCCGGCATAGGCGATCGGCTCTGCGGTCTGGTGCAGCGGGTAATCATCGCCTTGGGTCAGCATGTCGTGGTCTCCGTGTTGCGCTCCGCATGGCATAGCAGCGCGCCGATGCTGTCGTGGTCCAGCGCCAGGCTGCACGCGCCGCGCGCCATCGACAGGAAGTTGGCATCGCCGCGGTCGGTGCGCTCGACAAACGCGGCGCTGAACACCGCGGTCGACAGGCCCGACAGCGCGCCGATGCGGTAATCGTCCCAGATCGCGTTGCTGCTGCGGGGCACGCCGTGGCGGGTCATCTCGGCGCAATACAGGTTGATCAGTTCATCTTCATGCGCGCGGCGAAGATCGGTGCCGACGCCGGTGCCGAGGAAATAGCCAAGATCGCTGGTGCCTGCACCGGTGACGCAGGTCTGCCAGTCGACCACCGCCAGAGGCTCTGCGCCGCCGCGAATGTCAAACAGCATGTTGTCCAGCCGGAAGTCGCCATGGGTGAGGCAGCGGGTGCCGGGCTGCCAGCCGAACCAGTGCGGCGCAGCGTCGGCCAGCGCCTCGCAGATGGCGAGGTATTCGGGCTCGATCTGCCCCGCGTAGCGCTCACGGAACACGGCCTGCGCGCCGGGATAGGCCTGGATGATCCAGTCGCGCGCCGCCGGATCGGGGAGCAGCCAGTCCTCGTCCAGCACGCTCAGATTGTCGGTTGACGCGTGCAGCGATGCCGCCTGGCACACCGCCAGCCGCGCCTCGTCGAGCGTGCAGGACGCTAGTTGGTCGCCAGCGCGCGCCGGGCCCAGATCCTCGAACAGCAGGATGAAATCGCATCCGGTCGGCTCGATCAGCGCGGCATAGACCTTGGGCACCCGCATTGCGACCAGGGGGGCGATGCGGGCGTAGAAGTTGACCTCGCGCAGATAGAGCCGGAAATGCGCCGCGGTCGAGCGGCTGGTGGCGTCGCGCGAAGGCAGCTTGGCAGCGATCGAGGCCGGGGCGCCGGGGGCAGGGCGGTCATAGGCCAGCGCGATCCGCACGGTATCGCCCACCTGACCGGTGCCGATCGACGCGCAGGTGATGGCGGCAATCCGCGCGCCGCCCAGCACGCCCGCATTGTCGAGCTGAGCTTGCAGCCAGTCCGGGGTGATATCCTCCGCCCGCGTTGGAAACGCCTCCATGCCATTCCTCTCCGCCGGTTCTGACCCGGTCGATAGTTTAATCGTATGATTAAACCAGCGCGGAAGGATTGCAATCGCTCAGTTGGGCAGGGGGCAGATGCGCCGTGTCAGGCGAGTTCGCTGGCGAGCCGCGCCTGCATCTGCAGCACCGCGGGGCGCAAGGCGGTTTCCTCGACAAAACCCAGCCGCTCGGCCTCGAGCGACTTTTCCAGCCGGACCAGCCGGTCGAGCAGGTGCTGGGTTTCTTGCACCAGCCGCTGGGCTTCCTGCGGCAGACGCGCGACCACGAACGGATCGCTCGAGGTGCATTTGCCCAGCGAGCGGCTGCGGCTGTGCAACTGGTGCAGCGAGAGTTCGCCTGCGAAATAGGCCTTCTGGTTGAGCAGCCAGGCGATCGAATGCATCAGCCGGGTGGTCACGCGCAGCGATTCGCACGACATATCGATGCGGATGTCGTCATGCCGGGTCAGCCCCTGGTCTTCTGGCGTCAGCTCGAAATAGGACCGCGCCTCGTCGGCCAGCACCATCGCCTCGACATAGAGCGACTCGACCAGTTTGACCGTGAAAGGGAATTGGTGGTTGGACATGCCCCATCCTTGCCAAAATCCCGTGGGGCTGCCCAGCCGGAACCTATGGTTAAGCCCGCAAACACCGCGCCTGTGTCAACGCGGAACAGTTGCGCCTGCCCGGATGAAGACCCGTTTGCGGCGCGGTAATCAGGCGATGATGTCGGGGATCAGATAATCTTCCAGCATGGCGATCTGGTCGCGCAGCAGCAGCTTGCGCTTCTTCAGCCGGGCAAGCTGCAACATGTCGGTGGTGCCGCCGTTGCTCAACGAGCCGATGGCATGATCGAGGTCGCGATGTTCGATGCGCAGCAAGGCCAGCTTCTGCCGGACTTCTTCCTCTGTCACGCGCGACGCCTTTCCAGACCTGGCCGGGCCGCATCGGGCACCGGATTATCCTGTGGGCAGACCACACGCCTGCCGATTGTCGCGGTTATGGAATGTTTCGCCGCATTGCAAGCGCACCTGTGCATAACACCACAGACAGCCCATAAATTTTATGTTTAGATCACGATCCCAAGATGAGAAGGCAACGAGTCGAAGGAGACATACATGCTGCAAGACAGTCATACGCAAGCTCTCATGGCCAAGCATGCCGGGATTGAACGGATGATCCACGACGAGGAACGCAGGCCGGCGCCCGACACCGCGCTGATCGCCAAGCTCAAGAAGCAGAAACTGCGCATCAAGGAAGAGATCAGCCTGCATTGATCGGCTGATCTGATATAGAGCGGACCGGGGCAGATCCCGGACGCCAAATCCAAGCCCGGCGCGTCTGACGAGGGGTCAGATCGCGCGCCGGGCGACGGGGAGGGGCGAAAATGCCCTCCGCCAGCTTGAGCAACGGCTCGCTGGACATCATTCTTTCCCATCAAGGGCAATTCACACCAAGGGCAGAATGCACTTGCGGGCGACTGCGGTCAGCGCGATGCAGGCGTGGCTCCCTATGGCGCAGCGCAGCGGCCATGGACAGACAATCTGATGTGGTGTACCAATACAGCAACACACATCAAGCAAGGGGGTATCATGAGTTCGGACCGCATGACGGTATTCGGCCTTTTCAGGACGCGCGCGCTGCTGGGTCTCGGGTTAGCGCTTTGCGCCCTGCCGGTATCCGCGCAGTCCTATCGCCCCAGCTTCGATCCCAGCGCACTTAAGCTGCCGTCGAGCAGCATTCCGAACGAGGTGCTGGTGCTCGGCACGCCGCACCTGTCCGGGCTTCCCGACAGCTTCACGCCCGCCATGCTCGCGCCCTTGCTCGACCGGCTTGCCACGTGGCGTCCAACGGCGATTGCAACCGAGGACCTTTCCGGCCTGCAGTGCGACAGCCTGCGCCGCTATCCTTCACGGTACGCAGAGACGGTAAAGACCTACTGCTTCGATCCCGCTCCAGCGGCGCAAGCCACCGGGCTGGACGTTCCAGCAGCCAATGCCGAGGCGGAACGCCTGCTCGCCGCGTGGCCGGCAACACCCGCTCCCGCGCAGCGTCGGCAGCTGGCAGCGATATTCCTCGCGTCAGGCGAACGCGGGTCGGCGCTGGTGCAGTGGCTCAGACTGCCAGCCGAGGAACGCCGAGCCGGAGATGGCCTGACCGACGCTCTTGTCACCACGCTGGAGACAGCCCGGACACGGCGCAACGAGACCTATCTGGTCGCTGCCACGCTTGCCGCGCGGCTGGGGCTCGAGCGGTTGTGGAGCGTCGACGATCACTCTGCGGACTCGCCTGGACCGGTGATCCCGGAAGAGATTCAGGCAAATGAAGCAGCGATCATGAAGGCCTGGGACAACCCGGCAACCCGCGCACGTCGGGCCGAAAGCGAGCAGCTGAACGCAAGGCTGACCCTGCCCGATGGCCTGCTGAACCTCTACCGTGCCTATAACGCACCCGACGCGCCCATGCTCGTTTATCGATCGGATTTCGGGGCCGCACTGGCCGAGCCGTCGGCCCAGGGCTTTGGCAGGCAATATGTCGGTTATTGGGAAACGCGCAATCTGCGCATGGTGGCAAACATGCGCGACATCATCGGTCGCTATCCGGGCACCCGCCTGCTGACCATCGTCGGCGCATCGCACAAGGGCTATTACGAAGCGTATTTGAACCAGATGCACGACGTCCGTCTGGCGGATGTCGGTGCGGTTCTTCAGTAGGGTTGCATCCTCACCACCTGCGCCGCAGTTCGGCGCACGCGGCTGCTAGACCGCACCATTCTCCGCCTCGTCGTTCGCCGCGACGTCACGGGCGATCTTGTTGGTATGGACCAGCGCCACGCGCGTCCCCGGAGCGGCATCCTCGATGGATATTTCCGCCCCCAGCTGCTTGGCAAGCGCCTGGATGATGCGGGTGCCGAGCCCGGCCTGGCTATCATCGGCATCCGCGTCCATACCGATGCCGTCGTCCGACACCGAAAGCGTCCAGTCGTCTGCGTCTGCGGTATAGCCGACAACGACGTTGCCGATGCGTCCATCCGGAAACGCATGCTTGAGCGCGTTGATCACCAGTTCGGTCACGACCAGACCCATGCTCACCGAAACGTCCCCGTCGATCAGAACCGGGTCGACTCGCGTCGTCAGCGTCAAGCGCTTGCGGTCGTGGATCATCGAGGCGCCGATGCTAGCGCACAATTGCGTCAGATAGGGAGAAAGTTCGACGGCACCGCCATCGGACTGGGCGAGGTGGCGCTGCAGGGTCGCGATCGACATGACGCGCTGATGCGCATCGCTCAGATGGCCGCGCGCCTCCTCGGACTGCACCTTGCGGGCGCTCTGCATCAGGATGCTGGCGATGATCTGCAGGCTGTTGGCCACACGGTGCTGCATCTCGTGCAGCAGCGCCGCGTTGGTCTGGATCAGCTCCTTGTGGCGCTTGTCGTCCTTGCGCGTCTCGGTAACGTCGATGACCGTGACCAGCATCCGCGAATTGTGGATGTCACCATATTCAAGCAGCTGCGCCTTGATCACCACGCAGCGTGTCGCGCCGGCGCTGGTCAGAATCTCCATCTCATAGGCTTCGATATCCGCCGCGCCCGACAGGGTCGCGTCGATCAGCGAGTGCAGCCGCGGCAGGTCCCAGTGGTGATGGTCCAGATCATAGATCGTCTGTCCGGTCACGGTTGCAGGATCGATCCCGAATGCGGCGCAGAAGCTGTCGCTCGCAGCAACGATGGTCAGTTTCTCGTCGAGCAGCAACAGCGGTGCATTGGAAGCAAGCACGATCGCCAGCCCCAGCGTGCGGCCCAGATTGATCGTTGTTTGATCGGCAGCCATGGGGCACGCCCTTCCGGTTGCCCGGACCGCAAGACGCGGCCTTGTTGGCATCCCATTATCGAAGCAGAGAGGATCGGCAGACCCGAATACTGTTCCGATATCCGTCTGTTAGCATGCAGGTGGCACCCGGCACGCACGAATTCGTGATTGGTGGGGACGCAACCCCTCGCCGCCAAATCGGGGCCAACCCCCGATAGCCTAGCGCTCAACTGCGTGCTAGACCTCGGCCCATGTCGGAAGCCCAGATCAACGCCACCCTTGCCGCCCGCAACATCCTGACCCGTCTGCACGACGTTATGGCCGCACGATCCAATGCGCAGGCCAAGCTCAACCAGGTGGTGGACATCATCGGCGATTCGCTCAACAGCGAGGTGTGCTCGATCTATCTGCTGCGCGAAGGTGTGCTCGAGCTGTTTGCGACCCGCGGTCTCAACCAGGAGGCGGTCCATGTCACCAAGCTGGCCCTGGGGCAGGGGCTCACGGGCACGATCGCCAAGAATGTCGAGACGCTGAACCTCGCCGAGGCCACCGCGCACCCGGACTTTCAGTATCGCCCCGAAACCGGCGAGGAAAAGTTCCACAGCTTTGCCGGGGTTCCCATCGTCCGCATGGAGCGCGCGATCGGGGTGCTGTGCATCCAGCATGTCGAACCGCGCCGCTATCTCGAGGTCGAGATCGAGGCGATGCAGACGGTGGCGATGGTGCTGTCCGAGCTGATCGCCAATGCCGAGATGGTCGACGAACACGGCACCTTTGACGGGCAGGCCGAGCTCACCCATTCGCAACACGAGATCGGCTTTCCGCTGGTCGCGGGTCTTGCCAGCGGCAAGGCGGTGTTCCACCAGCCGCGCATCACCATCGAACATGTCGTGGCGGAGGACGTCGAGGCCGAGCGCCAGCGGGTCTATTCGGCCTTCATCAAGATGCGCGAGCAGATCGACAAGATGTCGAACCAGGCCGAATTCGGCACCGGCGGCGAGCATGACGAGGTGCTCGAGACCTATAAGATGTTCGCTTATGACGAAGGCTGGTCGCGGCGGATCAACGAGGCGATCGACAGCGGCCTGACCGCGGAAGCGGCGATCGAGCGCGTCCAGCAGCGCACCCGGATGCGGATGCGGCAGATCGACGATCCGCTGCTCGCCGACCGGATGCACGATCTGGAGGACCTCTCCAACCGCCTTCTGCGCATCGTCTCGGGCCAGATCGGCACCGCAGCGCAAATGGGCTTGCGCCAGGACACCATCCTGATCGCGCGCAACCTGGGTCCGGCCGAACTGCTCGAATACGACCGGCGGCGGCTCAAGGGGGTGATCCTTGAGGAAGGATCGCTCACCGCGCACGTGACGATCGTGGCGCGCGCCATGGGCATTCCCGTGATGGGGCGGATGCGCAACATCCGCCACCAGGTGCGCCAGGACGACCACTTGCTGATCGACACCAACGAGAATTCGGTGCTGATCCGCCCCGCGCCGCAAGTGATCGAGGCGTTCGAGCAGAAGTTCCTGCGCAGCCGCGAGAAGATGGCGGCCTATGCGGCGCTGCGCGATGTCGAGCCGGTGAGCAAGGACGGCACACGAATCGGGGTGCTGATCAACGCAGGCCTGCGCGACGACATTGCGCATCTTTCGGTTTCGGGCGCCGATGGCGTCGGGCTGTTCCGGACAGAATTCCAGTTTCTCGTCTCGGCGACACTGCCGCAGCGCGAGCGGCAACTGCGGTTGTACCGCGACGTGCTCGACGCGGCAGGCGAAAAGCCGGTGATCTTCCGCACGCTCGATATTGGCGGCGACAAGTCGCTGCCCTATCTGCGCGAGGACGGCCCTGGCGAGGAGAACCCCGCGATGGGCTGGCGTGCACTGCGGCTGGCGCTCGAGCGCGACGGGCTGCTCAAGGTGCAGGCGCGCGCGCTGATCGAGGCGGCGGCAGGGCGCACGCTCAACGTCATGTTCCCGATGGTGGCAGAGCCGTGGGAGTTCGACGCCGCACGGCAGGTGTTCGAAGACCAGCTCGCATTCCTGAAGGCGCGCAAGAAAATGTTGCCCGAGCGCATCCGCTACGGCGCGATGCTCGAGGTGCCCGCGCTTGCCGAAACGCTTGATATCCTTGGGCCGAAGCTCGATTTCCTGTCGATCGGCACCAACGATCTCACCCAGTTCCTGCTGGCCGCTGACCGCGCTCACCCCAAATTGGCGCAGCGCTACGACTGGATCTCGGCCTCGATCCTGCGCTTCCTTCGCCGGGTGGTACGCGACGTTGCACCCTACAATATCGATGTCACGGTGTGCGGCGAAATGGGCGGGCGGCAGCTCGAAGCGCTGGCGCTGCTCGGCATCGGCATGCGCCGGCTGTCGATCACGCCCGCAGCCGTCGGCCCGATCAAGGCGATGGTGCGCTCGCTCGACATCGCGGCGGCCAGCGCCAAGATGGAAGAGCTGCTGAGCCATCCGCCTGCCGACATGCGCGGCGAGTTGCTCGCCTGGGCGCAGGCGCAGGGGGTCGAGCTGGCGTGATCCGCAAAGGTTTGCAATAAGCCGTCAAGAGGCGGTTCCGTTACATCTGTTTGCATACATAAGCCCGCTGGAATCGCCCAAGAACGTTGACTTTCACGGCCATTCGGTGTTTCTGCTGGCCGGGGGCAATACTACAACCGGGTAAACCCGGGTCGGGAGCGCGCACGTGGCCAAGACGCCAGAGGAAGCAAAAGGCGAACCATCAGCAGATGGTGCGGAGACGGGAAGTTTGTTCCCGCCCGCCCATGCCGGAGAACGTCTGCGCGACGCGCGTGTGGCGCACAAGATGACGCTCGAGGATGTCGCATCGCGCACCCGCATTCCCGTTCGGCATCTGGAATCGATCGAGGCGGGCCAGTTCGCCGGGCTGCCCGGACGCACTTATGCGATCGGCTTCGGCCGCGCCTATGCCCGCGCCGTCGATCTTCCCGAAGAAGAGATTGCGCAGGCGATCCGCGAAGAGCTGGGCAGTTCCTCCGCCGGGCCGTCGCGCGAAGCGACCCAGTTCGATCTCGACGAGCCCAGCAAGGTTCCATCGGCGCGGATCGCGTGGCTGGCCGCTGCGGTGGGCGCGGTGATCCTGATTGCCGGGTTCAGCATCTGGCGGACCTATTTCTTCCCGGGCGCCAATGTCGAGGAGCTTGCCCAGGCAGCCGATGCCGAAGCAGGCACCGTTCGCGCCCCGGCGGCCGGTGCTGCCGCCAATCGCAAGCCCGCCGCTGCCGCCGCCGCCGTAGATCCCAAGGCCGAAGTCGTGTTCACCGCGACCGAGGACAATATCTGGATCAAGTTCTACGACGGCGAAGGCAAGCAGCTGATGCAGAAGCAGATGGCGCTGGGTGAGCAGTACACCGTGCCTGCCGATGCCGTGGCCCCGCAGGTGTGGACCGGACGTCCGGACGCGTTCGAGATCACCGTGGGCGGTCGCACCGTGGCGCCGCTGGGCACATCGGAGGTTGCGGTCAAGGATGTTCCCGTAACCGCCACCGCGCTTCTGGCGCGTCCCGCAGAGCCTGCGCAGCAATCGACCGAGGCCAGCACCGGCACCGATCAGGCGGGATGAACCCCGCCAGCGCTGGTCAACTCAGGTTCAGCGACGTCATGACATCAATTTTGTGACCGCCCGGCTTTGACGAAAGCGGTGGGCACCGTATAGATTCGCCTGCGAACACTTTTTGAGCTGGAGCCTGACATGTCCACCCGCCGTTTTTCCCTGCTCTGCGCAAGTCCTCTCAGCCGGTCTGGTCGGCTGATCGCCGGCAGCCTGATCGCTGCGTTGATGGCATCGGCCAGCCCCGCAGCCGCGCAGGCAGCGTCGATCGAGCCGCGCGTCAAGAAGCTGGAGACCGAAATGCGCGCGGTACAGCGCAAGGTTTTCCCGGGCGGATCGGACCGTTTCTTCGAGCCGGAAATTTCCGCGCCTGCGGCCGCGCCCAGCACCACCGGCACCAGCGCAAGTGCGCCGATCACCGATCTGCTGCAGCGGGTCGACACGCTGGAAAACCAGATCACCCGGCTCACCGCGCAGACCGAGGAGAATGGCTTCAAGCTTGGCCAGCTCGAAAAGCGGCTGGCGCAGCTTGAGGACAAGGCCGCGCAGGCCGCGGCTGCGGCTGTCGCCCCGGTTGCCGGCACTACGGGCGCCATGGGGGCAGGAACCGGCGCAGCACCTGCGCGCGTCACGCCTGCCGCGCCGACGACCGCTGCGGGAGCTGCCGCCGCCGCGCCCAGCGCAGAGCGCGTCGCTGCGGTCTCCCGGATCGAAAAGCCCGAGACCACGGATGCCGGCGAGGATGCCTATCTGTACGGCTATCGGCTGTGGGAGGCCAAGTTCCTCCCCGAGGCGCAGGCGCAGCTGCGCTTCGCGCTGGACAAGCACCCCAAGCACAAGCGCACCAGCTATACCCGCAACCTGCTGGGTCGCGCCTATCTCGACGACGGCAAGCCCAGCGCCGCCGCCAAGATGTTCGCCGAGAATTACGAGAAGGAGCCCAAGGGCGATCGCGCGCCCGAGAGCCTGTATTTCCTGGGGGAATCGCTGATCAAGCTCAACGAAAAGCCCAAGGCGTGCATTGCCTTTGCTGAACTTGCCGAGGTTTATCCCGATGTTGCCGCCGGGCGGCTGTCGGACCGGTTGGCCTCCGGGCGCCGCAATGCCGGATGCAAATAACGATCCCCTGACGCAGGTTGCAGGGGCGCTCGCGGCGCTGACCGGGGGGCGTGATGCCGCGCTGCTGCTGGCGGTGTCCGGTGGTCCCGACAGCATGGCGATGCTCGACATGGTCCGGCGCGGCTGGGAAGGGACTGTTTCCGCCGCAACGGTCGACCACCAGCTGCGCCCCGAAAGCGCCGGCGAGGCCGCGATGGTGGCGGACTATTGCGCCAGCATCGGCGTGCCGCATGTCACGCTCTGCCCCGATGCGCCGATCACCGGCAACCTGCAGTCGGCGGCGCGGACCACCCGCTATCGTCTGTTGGTGCAAGCGGCGGCGCGGGCTGGCGCGGAGTTCATCGTGACAGCGCATCATGCCGACGATCAGCTCGAGACGATGCTGATGCGGCTGGCGCGGGGCAGCGGGGTCGACGGCCTGGCTGCGGTGCGCGCGAAAAACGGCCAGGTGATCCGCCCGATGCTCTGCCTGCGCAAGGCCGAGCTGGAGCGATATTGCGCCGATCAGGCCATCCCGTTCGTGCGCGATCCCAGCAACGCCAGCCCGGATTTCGATCGGGTGCGGATGCGCGCGGCGCTGCGGCAGTTTGATGCCGTCGACCCACTGCAGGCGGTGCGCTCGGCTGCGGCGCTCGCCGATGTGGCCGATGCGCTGGACTGGATGGTCGATTCCGAAGCCGCACGCGTGCTCCATGCCGGGCCCGGCGGTGCATCGCTGACCCGGCACGATTATCCTGCAGCCCTGCTCAGGCGGCTCGTCCAGCGTTGCCTCGAGACGGTACAGCCGGGGATCGCGCCGCGCGGCGAGGCGCTGGGGCGGCTGATCGATACGCTCAACGCAGGCGGGCAGGGGATGATCGGCGATGTGCTGTGTCGGGGCGGTGCCGCCTGGCATTTTGCAAAGGCTCCTGCGCGGCATGGAGCGGGCGGCAAGGGGTCGGCGACCGAATAAAGCTTTCCTACGCCAAATGGCAGGCGGATTATATTGTCATTCAGGATTAGTGGCCTATCTTGAACATAGTTTACGTCCGCAAAGGCTATGTGATGAACGACGATCAGGATCCCAACACCAACCAGAACGGCTGGATGAAGAACATGCTCATCTGGGCAGGTGTCATCATCGGCCTGCTGGTGGTCGTATCGCTCATCGATACGCGCGGCAGCGCGGATCGCGGAAGCTCGATCAGCTATTCCACCTTCCGCGACCGAGTGTCCGACGGCCAGGTCAAGAGCGTGACCATCTCGCCCGATCGTGTCACCGGCACCTATGTCAACGATGAGCAGTTCTCCGCCGTGCGCGTCGAGAACGACCCGTCGCTTATCCCGCTGCTTGAAGAAAAAGGCATTGATTACAGCGGCAAGGCTGAAGAGCAGCCGAGCTTGCTGATGTACATTCTGCTGCAGTCGCTGCCGTTCATCCTCATCATCACCATCGCCTTTTTCGTGCTCCGTCAGGTGCAGAAGGGCGGCGGCGCGAGCGGCGCGATGGGCTTTGGCAAGTCCAAGGCCAAGCTGCTTACCGAAAAGTCGGGCAAGGTGACGTTCCAGGACGTCGCTGGAATCGACGAAGCGCGCGAAGAGCTGCAAGAGATCGTGGAGTTCCTGCGTGATCCCAGCAAGTTTGCGCGACTCGGCGGCCAGATCCCCAAGGGCGCGCTGCTGGTCGGCTCGCCCGGTACCGGCAAGACGCTGCTCGCCCGTGCCATCGCAGGCGAAGCCGGCGTGCCGTTCTTCACCATCTCGGGCTCGGACTTCGTCGAAATGTTCGTCGGCGTCGGCGCCAGCCGCGTGCGCGACATGTTCGAGCAGGCCAAGAAGAATGCGCCGTGCATCGTCTTCATCGACGAAATCGATGCGGTCGGCCGTCATCGCGGTAGCGGTCTTGGTAACTCGAACGACGAACGCGAGCAGACGCTGAACCAGTTGCTGGTCGAAATGGACGGCTTCGAAGCCAATGAAGGCATCATCATCATCGCGGCGACCAACCGTCCCGATGTGCTCGACCCCGCGCTGCTGCGTCCGGGCCGCTTTGATCGCCAGGTCGTTGTGCCGGTCCCCGATATCGAGGGCCGCGAGAAGATCCTGCAGGTGCACATGAAGAAGGTGCCGCTGGCGCCCGACGTCAACGCCCGCACCATCGCTCGTGGCACCCCCGGCTTCTCGGGCGCGGACCTTGCCAACCTCGTCAACGAGGCAGCTCTGCTCGCCGCACGTCGCGGCAAGCGTCTGGTCGCGATGAGCGAGTTCGAGGCTGCCAAGGACAAGGTGATGATGGGCGCCGAGCGCAAGTCCATGGTCATGACCGAGGACGAGAAGCGGATGACCGCGTATCACGAGGCTGGCCACGCCATCGTCGCGGTGCACGAAGAGGCTTCGGATCCGATCCACAAGGCGACGATCATCCCGCGCGGCCGGGCGCTGGGCATGGTGATGCGTCTGCCCGAACGCGACGTGTACAGCTATCACCGCGACAAGATGTATGCGAACCTCGCCGTCTCGATGGGTGGCCGCGTCGCCGAGGAAGTGGTCTTCGGCTATGACAAGGTGTCTTCGGGCGCCAGCGGCGACATCCAGTACGCGACCAAGCTTGCACGTGACATGGTCACCAAATGGGGCATGTCCGACGAGCTCGGCCCGCTGCAGTACGAAGAGCAGTCCGAAGGCTATCTGGGCTATGGCCAGAGCCAGCGGATGATGATGTCGGACGAGACCGCGCGCAAGATCGATGCGGAAATCCGCAAGATCGTCGACCAGGGCTATGACCGTGCCAAGCACGTGCTGTCCGAGCATGTCGACCAGCTGCACACGCTGGCCCAGGCACTGCTCGAGTTCGAGACGCTGAGCGGCGACGAGATCCAGGAGATCATCGCCACCGGCAAGCTCGACCGGCCTGATGGCAAGTCGATCAAGCCCGATGTCGCTCCCGGCATCGGTGCGGTCATCCCGCGTGCAGGCAAGCGCAAAGGTCCGTTCCACGATCCCAAGCCGCAGGGCGCCTGAGCCCACCGTTCATCCGTGATCGGCATTGCAATACTCGCTCCGGCGCTGCTGGCCACACAGGCCGCAGCGCCGGTTGCCGTTCAGGCCCCGCCCGAGACGGTCGCGGAGTTCCTGGCGCAGGCAGACACGCTGCTGGCAGCCGGAAACGACGCGGCGGCGACATCACCGCAGGCCGATGCCATCCGCAGCGTGCTGCAGCAGGCTGCGATGGCGTATCGCGCCAGCTTGGCCGAGGCGATCCAGCGCGGTGCGCCGCCTGCCAGCTGCCCACCGCCGCCAGGACAGGCGCAGCTCTCGCTGGGGGACATCACCGAACTGTTCCGGGCATTTCCGGACGCCAACCGGCCCATGCCGGTCACCACCGCCTTTGCTCTGGTGATGACCCTGCGGTTTCCCTGCCCGACACCACCGTAATGAGGTCATCGACGGTTCATCTTGGTGTGTTATAGGCGCGGCACAGTTGGGTGGAGGTGGTTGAAGATGAAATGGGCGATCCGGTCGGCGGTGCTGGCCTCAGTTGCATTCCTGTCGGTCGGTGCGACGTCCGAGATGACTGCCGGGCAATTCCTGGCTGCGATGAACAAGGCGGAAAGCCTTGGACCTGCGGCGCTGATGTCGTCCGATGTCCGCGCGCTGCGCGCCGAGAGCGAGCGCGTGCTGACGCTCTACCGCTCCGATGTCGCAAAGCAGGCCAAGGCCGGCGGACCGCGCCACAGCTGCCCACCGCCCCAGGGCCAGGGCAAGATGAAGGGCGAGGAGCTCAAGAGCTATCTCACCGGCCTGCCTGCGGCGAAGAAGAAGCAGCCCTTCCGCACCGCGCTGTACGATTTCATGAAGCAGAAATACCCCTGCAAATAGGGTCGATTTGCTCCCATCACCGTCATTCCCGCGTTCGCGGGGGTGACGCAATAGGCTTGGGATCTGAGTTACCTGTTTCAGGCACACGAAAAAGGCCGCGGTCCCATGGGGAGCGCGGCCTTTTTGATAGCTTGCAACGCGAAGGATCAGCCTTCGAAATCGCTGCCCATGTTGCTGGTGCGCGCGGGCGCCGATGCGGTGAGGCGCAGCGCCTCTGCCGACAGGCTGAGCGAACCGATCTCGTCGGGCATGTCGTCGTCATCGACCTGCACCTTCTGCAGCGAGACGATCAGGCCTTCCTTGAGCTCTTCGGGGAACACGGTTTCGTCCGCGATCTCGCGCAGCGCCACGACCGGGTTCTTGTCGCGATCGCGATCAATGGTCAGCTCGGCACCGCCGCTGATCTCGCGTGCACGCTGGGCAGCGAGCAGAACGAGATCGAACCGGTTGGTGACCTTGTCGATGCAATCTTCAACGGTAACGCGCGCCATGAACGGGCTCCAGACTCTGTCAGAATATCAGGGAAAGGCGGGCCTTAGTCGCTGACCCGCGCAAAGTCAACGATTGCCGTGCTCGGCGGCGCTATCGCCTTGTGCCTTCCAGCCCCAGAACAGGTGGCAGGGAAGCACGTTGAGCAGCTCGTAACCGCGGTCGATCCGCTCGAAATAGGGGCGGAGCAGCTGGGTGGTGAAGGTGTTGAACTGATAGATCAGAAATGCGCCGCCCGGCCGCAAGGCGCGATGCGTGGCCTGCGCGATATCGTCGGCGACGGTTCCGGGAAGCGTCGAGAGCGGCAGGCCGGAAAGAACGAAATCGGCATGGGCAAAGCCGTGGCTGGCGATGATGTCTTCGACATCCGCAGCCGATCCGTGCACCGCGACAAAACGGCTGTCGGGGATAGTCTTGCGCAGATAGCGGATGAAATCGGGGTTGGTATCAATCGCGATATAGGTGGCATTGCGCGGCAGCTTGTCGAGCACCGGACGGCAGAAGGTGCCGACGCCCGGACCATATTCGACAAACAGCTGCACGTCCTTCCAGGGGACCGGCGCCAGCATCTTGCGGATCGTGCGGTCGGACGAGGGGACGATCGATCCGACCATTACCGGGTGCTTGAGAAACCCTTTGAAAAACACTCCCCAGGCCCCGAAAAGCCGCTCGGCGCGCGCCTTGATCCGCTGCCGCAGGGGCAGCTGGGCCAGGTCGTTGGATTGCATGAAGAACCTCTCAGAATATCTGTCAACAGTCTGTCACAATTGCAGATTGGGCCGGGCAAAGCAATCATGTGCGTCCGCAGGCCATCGCAACACTTTGCAACACAGGTGGCAGCGCGTAGAGCATTTGCCATGCACGCGTCCACAGATTCCCGCATCCATGCCAATGGCAGCATTGCCGTGATCTTCGCGGCGCAGCGCAGCGGGCGCGACGCAGAGGGGTATGCGGCGATGGCAGAGGCCATGGACGCACTGGCTGCGCAGCAGCCGGGCTATCTGGGAATGGACCATGGCGGGGGCGCGGACGGTTTCGGCATCACGGTCAGCTACTGGGCGGATGACGCCAGCGCGCGCGCATGGCGCGACAACCGCGAGCACCGCGCCGCGCGCGAGGCGGGACGGGACCGCTGGTACGCGCATTACACCCTGCACGTCGCGCGGATCGAGAGAGGCTATGCCTGGCCATGAGTGACATGCCCGCCCAGCACGAGGGCCCGCTTTCCGGACAGAAACTGCCGACCGACCGCATGGCGTTGCTGTTCATGGTGATGCTGGTGACGGCAGCGGGCAACACCGCGATGCAATCGGTGATGCCCGCGATCGGCACCCGGCTGGGGGTCGCGGATGTCTGGGTCAGCCTGGCGTACAGCTGGTCGGCGCTGCTGTGGATGGTCTTTGCGCCCCGCTGGGCACGGTTGTCCGACCGGCGCGGGCGCAAGGCGCTGATGAACCTTGGCCTAGTGGGCTTCATCTCGTCATTCGCGCTGTGCGGGCTGACGCTGATCGTGGGGCTCAGCGGCTATCTTTCGGGCGCGTGGACGATGCTGATCTTCGCTATGTTCCGCAGCCTGTACGGCGGGCTGGGCTCCGCCGCACCGCCCGCGGTGCAGGCCTATGTCGCCGCACGCACCAGCCGACAGGAGCGGACCCAGTCGCTGTCGATGATCTCCTCCTCCTTTGGCCTTGGCACCGTGATCGGCCCCGCGCTGGCGCCGCTGATCATCCTGCCGTTCCTGGGCCTGCCCAGTCCGTTCTTCGTGTTCGCAGCCTTCGGCCTGCTGGTGCTGGTGACGCTCAAGCTGCGGCTTCCCGACGACACGCCGAGCTATGCCGCGCGCGGCCGTCTGGTGTCCGAACCGATGAGCACCAGCGCCGCCGGGGAAGTGTATGATGCCGACGAGCATGACGAGGCTCCGCCTGCACCGGTCGATCCCACGCAGCAGCGCTTGTCGTGGAAGGACGCGCGGCTGCGGCCGTGGCTGATCACCGGGCTGGTTGGCGGCCATGCCAATGCGATGATCCTGGGGCTGGTCGGCTTCATGCTGCTCGATCGGCTGGACCTGCGCGCCACGCCCGAGCTTGCCGCCGGGCCCACCGGGCTGGTGCTGATGGCGGGGGCCTTTGCCACGTTGCTCGCGCAATGGGGGCTGATCCCCTATTTGAAGATGGGGCCGCGCAATTCGACCCTGTGGGGGATGGCGCTGGCCGCGACCGGGTGCACGCTGGTCGCGTTTTCCTACAGCATCAACGCGATCGCGCTGGGCTTTGCGATCGCCTCGCTGGGCTTCGGGCTGTTCCGCCCGGGCTTTACCGCCGGTGCCTCGCTGGCGGTGACTCGCGCCGAACAGGGTCAGGTCGCCGGGATCGTGGCCTCGGTCAATGGTGCGGCCTATATCGTTGCGCCGGCCATCGGCGTCTGGCTGTACAACATCGCGCCGCTCGAATCCTTCGCGATCATCATCGCATTGTGCGTGTTCCTGCTGGCCTGGGGACGCAAGGCGCTGCAGCGCGACGAGATGCTGGTCCGCTAAAGCCCGCGCCATATGCGCAGGCGCGTGTGGCCGCGCGGCTGGCGCACATGGGCCGGGCAGGCGCGCGGACGATAGCCCGGCGCCAGACAGATGCGCACCTCCTGCAGCCATCCGCGGCCATTGCTCTTGATTGCGATGGCATCGGGCTTCATCCCCGGATTGCGCCGCGCGATCTCCTGCTTGAGCATGCCATGGGTCAGCGGCTTGCGCGACAGGCGCTCCATGTCTGGGAGCTGTATTGCGCGGTAAACCCTTGTCGCAGTTTGGAAATAGGATTGCGGGTCGCGCGCCATGCAGCTGCCGTGCTTGTCCCATTGGTGCGCGATCAGCCGCCGCGACGGCATGGCGCACAAGGTGCTGCGGACGACCGACGCTGGCACCTGGACCGGCGTGCGCGCGCAATATTGCGGATAGGCGGCGGTCTTCCCCTCGGGCCACAGCCCGTGCAGCACGAACCCGAACTCACCGTGGTTGCGGCTGCACTGCAGCGCCTCGCCGGGGCGATCTTCGCGCCCCTTGCAATATTCGGGCGACCAGCTGAGCGCCAGGGTATAGCCGGTGATGGGCGTGACACTGCGGACATCCTCGGGTCCGCGCCGGGGTGGTGTGACCGGGGCAAGCCGCTCCGGCATTCGGCATTGATAGGCCTGTGCGCTTGCCGGAACGGGCTGCATCGCACCCCACAGCCCCGGAAGGACAAGGGCGGCCAGCCAGCGCATTCAGACCGCCGTGAAATCCAGCCCCACATCGGCAGCAGGGGCCGACTGGGTGAGGCGCCCGACCGAGACGTAATCGACCCCGGTTTGGGCAATAGCGCGGATCGTCTCCAGCGTGACGCCGCCAGACGCCTCGCAAGGCACGCGTCCGCCGACCAGCGTCACCGCGCCGCGCAGCGTGGCGGGCGACATGTTGTCGAGCAGCAGATGCGTGGCGCCGGCGGCCAGGGCAGGCTCGATCTGTTCGACATGATCGACCTCGACGATGATCTGCTCGATCCCAGCCGCCACCGCGCGACGGACAGCCTCGCCGATATCGCCGGCCACCGCGACATGGTTGTCCTTGATCATCGCGGCATCCCACAGGCCCATGCGATGGTTCTGCGCGCCGCCCTGACGGGTCGCGTATTTCTCCAGCAGCCTGAGGCCCGGAATGGTCTTGCGCGTATCGAGCAGCACCGCGCCGGTCCCCGCCATCGCATCGACATAGGTGCGCGTCAGGCTGGATATTCCGCTGAGATGCTGGACGGTGTTGAGCGCCGAGCGCTCCGCGGTCAGCAGCGCGCGCGCCTTGCCCGAGACATGCAGGATATCGGTGCCGCCAGAGACCTGCGCGCCTTCCTCGACCAGCAGGCGGACCTCGCAATCGGCGTCCAGTGCGCGGAAAAAGGCCTCGGCGATCGGGAGCCCTGCGACCACCATCGCATGGCGCGCATCCATCACGCCGGTAAAGCGTGCGTCTGCGGGGATGACGCTTTGCGAGGTGACGTCGATCCCATCCGGGCCCAGATCTTCGGCCAGCGTGGAGGCCACGAACCGGTCCAGGTCAAAGTCGTCGATCGCAAACGCCATAGCCATTCATCCCCCGCCGGATGGCGCGACGCGCGCATCCGGTGCCAAGCCGCAGATCCGTTCAGTCGGCGATGCGGTGCTCGCCCTTGACCCAGCGCACGGTGCCGCTGGAAGAGCGCATCACCACGGTTTCGGTGGTCATCACGCCATCGCGGCGACGCTTGACGCCTTCAAGCAGCGAACCGTCGGTCACGCCGGTGGCGGCAAAGATGCAGTCGCCCTTGGCAAGATCGGTGAGGTCATAGATCGCGTTCAGATCCTCGATGCCCCATTTGCGCGCGCGCGCACGTTCGTCGTCGTTGCGGAACAGCAGACGGCCCTTGAACTGGCCACCGACGCAGCGCAGCGCGGCTGCCGCCAGAACGCCCTCGGGCGCGCCGCCCGAGCCCATATACAGGTCGATCGTGGTGTCGGGATTGGTTGTCGCGATCACGCCTGCGACATCGCCGTCGGGGATCAGCATGATGCCGCAGCCCAGGCCGCGCAGTTCCTCGATCATCTCGGCATGGCGCGGGCGGTCGAGTACGCACACGATGATGTCGCCGGGCTTCACGCCCTTGGCGGCGGCCACCGCCTGGACGTTCTCGGTCGGGGTCTTGTTGAGGTCGATCACGCCTTCGGGATAGCCAGGGCCCACCGCGATCTTGTCCATGTAGACGTCGGGCGCGTTGAGCAGGCAGCCGTTTTCTGCAATCGCCAGCACCGCAAGCGCATTGGGTCCCGCCTTGGCGGTGATGGTGGTGCCTTCGAGCGGGTCGAGCGCGATGTCGATGCGCGGCGCGCCTGCATTGCCCAGGCCCACCTTCTCGCCGATGTACAGCATCGGGGCCTCGTCGCGCTCGCCTTCGCCGATCACCACGGTGCCGTCGATGTCCAGGCCGTTCAGCGCGGCGCGCATCGCTTCCACGGCGGCGGCGTCAGCGGCCTTCTCATCGCCCCGGCCGATCAGCTTGGATGCAGCGATCGCGGCGGCTTCGGTCACGCGGACCATTTCGAGCACCAGGACGCGGTCAAGCTGCGGGGTTTCTGCAGGCGGCGTTGCTTTCAGGCTTGCGCTGGACATGGCAGGCGGGTCATCCTTCTAATGTGGGGCACCAGTTCCGCTTTCAGGCCGGGTGCATTGCGCCCGGTCCATAAGGGAGCATTATTGCATTGTCGAGAATGCTGTTTGCGGCGGCCCTGTTGGCCCTTTCCGCGTCTTTTGCTCCGCCCGCAAGCGCTCAGGACGCCCAGGACGACACGCGGCTGCCCGAACCCGAACAGCGCGAATCCGACCGGGTTGACGCTAAGGTCAAGCAGATGATTCGCAAGGCCGATGAATGGACCGGCAAGGAAGAGCGCGCCAAGCGCTGCCAGCCCAGCGCCGCGGGCAAGGATATCGTGGTGTGCGGCGAGTCCGATCCCAGTGCGAAGTTCCGCGTTCCGCCCGATACCGAGGGGCGGCTTGCCACCGGTGGTCCGCCGCCCGCGCCCGATGTTGCTGGCGATGGCATCTTCAAGGGCAAGGCGACCTTCAGCAATCTGTGCGTGGTGCCGCCATGCCCACCGCCGCCCGCCTATCTGATCGATTTTTCCAAGCTGCCCGAAGTGGACGAGGAATATCTCAAGAAAGCGCGCGAGGCAGAGGCTGCCGAACGTCGCCGCGAACAGGCGGCAAGCAGCGGCGGGCCGCAATGATGGCCGCCATTCCGGTCATCGAGACCGAGCGGCTGCGATTGCGCGCGCCGGTGATGGCGGATTTCGATGCCTATGCGGCGATGTGGGCCGACCAGCGGGTAACGGCCTATATCGGCGGCAATCCGCGCACCCGCAACGAAAGCTGGGGCCGGTTCATCGGCATGCACGGGCTGTGGGCTCTGTGCGGCTATGGCTATTGGCTGTTTGCCGACCGGCACACCGATGCATTGATCGGGGTAGGGGGCCTTGCCAGCTTCGAACGCGGCCTGCCCGATATCGATGGCGTGCCCGAGGCGGGCTGGGCGATGGCACCCGACGCCTGGGGCAGGGGTCTGGCGACAGAGGCGATGGCTGCGGTTCTGGACTGGAGCGATACGGTGCTGAAGGCGCCGATCGTGCGCTGCATCATCGATCCCGGGCACACGGCGTCCGAAAAGGTCGCGGCGAAACTGGGGTTCGTGCCCTTCGGCAGGGGTGATCTGGACGGCCACCCGGTCAATATCCACGGCCGCCCCGGGCGCTTGCCCTGACGATTACCTTAGGTTGGGCTGTCAGTGCTTCTTTCCCGGAAGCGCCTTCATGGCGAGCGCGATGATGCTGCCCAGCATAAAGCCGACAATACCGGCGCCCACAGCGCCAACAAGCCATTCGACCAGCCCGCCGATCGCAGGGACAGCCGCGCCGGCTGCCACCGCGATATCGTGGATCAGGTGCTCGGGACCTGCAAAACCGAACACCGCCAGCCCGTGGATGATGATCTGACCACCGACCCAGATCATTGCTGCGGTCCCGATGATCGCCAGCGCCGACATCACGATCGGCATCGCCTTGACCAGCCCCCGGCCAAAGCCCTGCAGCGCGGCCGAAGGCTTTTGCGCCAGATGCAGGCCGAAATCGTCCATCTTCACGATCAGCGCCACCGCGCCATAGACTGCAGCGGTAATCACCAGTCCGACCAGAGCCAGCACGGCTGCCTGGATGGCGATCGGGCGGCTGGCGACTTCTGACAGGGCGATCGCCATGATCTCGGCCGAGAGGATCAGGTCGGTGCGCACCGCGCCGCTGACCCGCTCGTTCTCGAGCGCGAACATGTCCTGCACTTGGCTGACATCCTCTGCGACATCCTGGTGGTGGCCAAGCTTGTGGATCACCTTTTCGGCGCCCTCGAAGCACAGATAAAGACCGCCGAGCATCAGGATCGGCGTGATCGCCCATGGAAGGAACGCGCTGAGCAGCAGCCCGATGGGCAGCAGGATGATGAACTTGTTGAACAACGAACCCTTGGCGATCCGCCAGATGACGGGAAGCTCGCGCTCGGGCTTGAAATCGGTGACATATTGCGGGGTGACCGCAGCGTCATCGACCACGACCCCGGCCGCCTTGGCACCGGCCTTGGCCGAGGCTGCGCCGACATCGTCGAGCGAGACCGCCGCCAGCCGCGTCAGCGCTGCGACATCGTCCAAAAGTGCAGCAAGGCCTGAGGGCATTGGGTCAGTCTCCCAGAATGTGGATTACGAGCGGAGCAGCGTGCAAGCTGGGGGAACCGTTGAGCGCGGAAATGGTTGCCGCCACCGCGCTTTCGGGGCCTTCGTGCGTTACCATGGCGACCAGCACGCTGCCATCGGGGCTGCGGCCCTTCTGGATCAGGCTCTCGATCGAGACTCCGGCGTCGCGCATCGCGGCGGTGATCTCGGCCAGAACGCCAGGGCGGTCGGCAACCTCGAAGCGCAGATAGCATTTGCCGATGCGGTGGCCGGTTTCGGCGCGCTGCACTTGCTCGAGCTCGCGCACCGGCATCGAGAAGGCCGGGCCGATCTCGCCGCGCGCGATGTCGATGAGGTCCGCGACCACGGCGCTGGCGGTCGGGCCATCGCCCGCGCCTGCGCCCTGGAACAGCAGCCTCCCCGAGAAATTGCCTTCTGCCACCACTGCGTTGGTCGATCCGTCGACATGCGCCAGCGGATGGTTCATCGGCACCAGATAGGGGTGGACCCGCTGGAACAGCCGCGCATCGCCATTGCTGCCGTCGAGTTCGGCCATGCCGATCAGGCGGATGCGATAGCCCAGCGCATCGGCCTGCGCGATATCGGCGGAGAGCACCTTGCGGATGCCGCTGCGTTCGATGCCCTCAAAGTCGAGCTGCGTCCCGAAGGCGAGCGCGGCGAGGATCGACAGCTTGTGCGCGGCATCGACGCCATCGATGTCGAAGCTCGGGTCGGCTTCGGCGAAGCCGCGCGCCTGCGCTTCGGCGAGCACCTCGGCAAAGTCTTGGCCGGTCTTTTCCATCGCCGACAGGATGAAATTGCAGGTACCGTTGAGGATGCCATAGACCCGCTCGAGCCGGTTGGCCGCAGCGCCCTCGCGCAGCCCCTTGATGACGGGAATGCCGCCTGCCACCGCAGCTTCGTATTTGAAAGCGAGACCGGCAGTCTCGGCACGCTGCGCAAGATCGAGTCCATGGTGCGCGACCATCGCCTTGTTGGCGGTGACGAACGCCTTGCCGCCGGCGATGCTTTCCTTGGCCAGCGTCAGCGCCGGGCCGTCTGCGCCGCCGATCAGCTCGACCACCACGTCGATATCGGGGCGGCTGGCGAATTCGCCCATGTCGTCGACCCATTCATAGGGCGACAGATCGACGCCGCGATCCTTGGAGCGGTCGCGTGCGGTGATCGCGGCGACGCGAATCGGCTTGCCCGCGCGCCGCGCGATCAGCGCCGCATTTTCCTCCAGCAGCCGGATCACGCCCGCGCCCACGGTACCCAGCCCGACCAGCGCGATGTTCAGCGTTTCACCCATCAGACGTCCTTCAGCGTTAATTCATCCGCTTGGCTCTTAGCGTCTGCCGCGTCAAAGGGAAGAGGGCAAGCCGGGTTGTTGCATGGCCAAACCGTGCCTATAGGCGCTGCGATAATTGGGGCACGCGAAAGGTCTGCATCATGTCATCGCCAACAGTTCTCATCCTCGCGGGCAAGCGTGATGGCAAGCTCGACCCGCTGGCCGAAGCCGCGGGCGTCACCCACAAGTGCAACGTGCCGATCCAGGGCAAGCCCTTGCTGCAATGGGTGCTCGAGGGCGTGAAGGATGGCTGGGCCGATGCGCCGATCTGGGTCTCGATCCACGATCCCGAGGTGATCGCCGATGTGCCCGGCGTTGCCGAGCTGACCGCAGCGGGCCGGCTGCACATGAGCGTGTCGCGCGACGGCATCGTCGAGAGCATCGAGGCTGTTATCGAGCAGGCCAACAGCCAAGGAACCAATCCGTTCCCGATGCTGATCACCACCGGCGACAATGTGCTGGTCACCGCAGAAGAAATCCGCGCCATCCACGATTTCGGCATGCGCGAAGGGGCAGGGGCGGTGATCGCGATCGCCGAAAAGGCCTCGATCCTTGCCGAGCACTCCGAGGCGCAGCGGCGGTTCTACGAGTTCAAGGACATGGCGATCTCCAACTGCAACGCCTACTGGCTGCGCGATGCCGCCTCGTTCCGCGCGGCAGAGGCGTTTCGCGGTGGCGGCCAGTTCATCAAGACCAAGGGCCGGATCGCGCAGGCCTTCGGCATCCTCAACCTCATCCGTTTCCGGCTGGGCTGGTCGACGGTCGATGGCGCGATGGCGGCGATCTCGCGCCGGTTCAAGGTCAAGGTCCGCGCGTTCCTTTTGACCGAAGGCGCCTATGCGGTCGATGTCGACAACGAGCGCACCTACAAGATCGCCGAGATGCTGCTCGCCAAGCGCAAGCCGGGCTAAAACAACACTAAAGTCCTCCCCCTTGAGGGGGGAGGGTTGGGTGGGGGTGATCTC
>VYKZ01000025.1_pt1 | contig 98850 bp, 78 predicted proteins | sample 5114421 | NCBI WGS metagenome assembly VYKZ01 (sample SAMN12291788, study PRJNA351875) | freshwater metagenome | isolation source: freshwater lake | place: USA: Michigan, Gull Lake | collected 2013-08-08 | reverse complement strand
CAATATCCAAACCAATCGTGCTAACCTCTGCCATGGACGCCTCCTTCTAGTGGTGTTCAACACCTCCACTATGGCACATCGATGCCGTCGGGGGGCGTCCACCCCATCACCCACTTGCGGTCATCCCAGACTGATCGAGGCACGCCGAAAACCTGAAAGGCGGCTATCTCCTCAATCTCGCCAGAACCGGAAATTCTTTTACCGACCCCGAAGCGGACATTTGCGTCTTCACCCAATGCCGGCACGTAGCTGCCTTGTGCTGCTGGAGAAAACGCGGTGGATCACGTGATCAAAATGGCCCGAATACTGGCCGCAACCTTTCTGCTGGCCTCGCCCGCAGCGGCTCAAACACCGATCATGAACACGCCCGGCAGTCCTGATCCAGCGCCAGTCATCGAAAGCGTGACTATTGGCACGCAAGTGTGGATGCGGGAGAATTACGCAGGAACGCGCTTTCGCAACGGCGATCCGATTGCGCTGGTGACCGATAATGCCGCGTGGGCCGAGGCAGGGCGAAACGGGGTGGCGGCATACACGACCTATTCCAATCAGATGCCTCCACCGTCCAAGTGGGGGCTGCTCTACAATTTCGCGGCCGTAACCGATGAACGCGGCATATGCCCGGAAGGTTGGCGTGTCCCAGACAATAGCGACTGGCGCACGCTAGAAGATTTCCTTGGTGGCGGAGCGCAAGCCGCAAAGGCTCTGAAAGCTGCCGAAGGCTGGCCCGGGAAATACGCAGGGTCTGACAGCACCGGCTTTGCAGCACTTCCGGCAGGCTGGCGAACGCAAGAAGGCATCTTCTATCTTGCTGGACGCATCGGATATTTCTGGACCAACGAAAGATCACCCGATGGGACTGTCATCTCCCATATGGTTTTCGATGTCGAACGACCGATGTTCAGGATTGGCTATGATCCGGGGATGGGGCAGTCCCTGAGATGTATCGCCGAGTAATCTGCTCACTGAAAACTGACGTTCCGGAAACCACCCATAATCAGCCATACAGCCGCCGCTTGGCGCCTCTTGCAATGTGATGGGCAGCTATCCGAGCGTTGCTGAAAAAAGCCGCCATTCGGCGAACGACCCCAAACCGGTCATGAATGAGAAGGTCTGATGACGACGAAAATGCTCGCCGTCCCCGATAACTCTGGTTCCCGCTGCAGGTGCTTAAGCTTATGAAAACATATGTGGAGTAGCCAGGCTGACGGACTGGGAGAGGCTTTCGCTATGCGGCGATATGGACTTTTGGCAATTGCGCTCCTGGCTCCGCTGTCAGCAGCGGCTTCTTCGACCAGCAAACCGGTGCTGAAACCAACCTGTGGCGGGCCATTTCAGCTGTGCGGGTATACGGCCTCTGACGGCGATGTTTTGCGTATCCCTCGCCGATTTGAAGTTGCTGAGCCGTTCAGCGAGGGCTTGGCCGCGGTTCGGATAGAAGGACTGTTCGGATTCATAAATCAACAGGGGGACGTTGTCATCGCGCCCCGTTTTCAGGCGGCGAGTTCCTTTTCAGACGGCTACGCAGAAGTGCGGATCGGAAATGCATCTGGTGCGATTGACCGTTCCGGCCAGCTAGTCGTGCCTGCCAAATTCAAGCGCCTTCTTCATTTCTACAATGGCACGTTTATCGCTGAACCGTTGCCGAAGCAGTCGTCGCAAAAAGTGGAATTTGATCGTCTGGACACGATGAAGTCGTCGATCATGCTAACGGGCATTCGTGCAGGCGGCCTATACCATCGAACTAAGGGCTGGCTGACACAGCAAGATTTGCAGTTCAGCATCTTCGACGAGCCGGGGCTTGGACTCGTTTGGGCGTCACGGCGGAGCCGGGAGGAACGCGAGCAATGGGGCCTTCTCAGGGCTGATGGCAATTGGCGCGTTTCACCGCGTTACGAGCATGTTCAGCGCATAGTGGGAACTCACGCGGTAGTGAATGCACCGACGCAACCTCAATTGCCACCAATCGAGCGAAGAGAAACGGTTCGCTGGGGTGCAGTTGATCGAAACGGAAATCTCGTTGTACCGCTTCAATTCGCATATCTGAGTTATTGGCGAGGAGGCTATGGCTATGCGAAAGAGGGCAAACGATATACCGATAATCTGCCCAATGAGGTCAAAGAGGGCATCGTCAAGTCTGACGGCTCGTTGCTCGCTGGTCGCTATTTCGACAAAGTTGACATACGCGAGGATGGGACGCTGCCGCGCGCTCGCCTGGGTGATCGGTGGTTCAGCATAACACCAAATGGTCGGCTGATCTCCGATCAAGCTGACGATGCCCCCCTGGTGGAGTGCGAAAGCGGTCTCGGCATCTTCCGACGCGGCAATGATGTGCAATTTCGGATGAACGGCCGAGCCCTTGGCCGGTTTGACAGTACCTATTTTTTCGCACGAGATTGTCCGGGTCCATTCGCCGTGAGCCGAGGTAAGAGCTGGTTTTTTGTGCTAGAGAACGGTGCTGTTCTGGGTGGTGCGGAAGGCTTCGAGAACACGTATCCTTTCTCCGGCCAACATGCGCCTGTCAGGGTCAATGGCAAATGGGGCATCATCGACCGTTCGGGCGATTTCTCTGTCAGGCCCCAATTTTCGACACTTCGCCCTGACGGCAACAACACCTTCGCCGTAAGTGAGGGAAAAGACACTTTCTGGATTAGTGCGTCGGGCGAGAGGGTTGCTCAGCCAATTGCCGATAGGCCTTCGCCTGCGGATGCGCTGACATGTGAAGGCGGATTGCGCTTTTTCCAAAGGGAGGATTTTTGGGGTTTGCAGGATCAAACTGGTCAAACAGTAATTGAGCCACGCTTCCGTGCCCTGTCCTGCTTCAAACAAGGCGTAACTTGGGCTGCTGAACCTGGTGGCAATGGGTGGTGTGCGGTAGGACCGGACGGGAAGCGCCGCGACGCAATGGATTGCCGAAAGACCTTCTACCCTTACAGCCTGTCGCACCATTACCCGGAACCGTTCGACGAAGACCCTTTTGAGAGCAGTGTTCTATGGAACCGGGCATGGCTGGATTACCAATCGGGCAAGCGGGATGAACCACCAAAGTGGTTGGGAGAAGGTGTCAGGAGCCGTGGTTCTTTTTCAACCATGGATACAGAGCAGGGTGCGTTGGCTGAGCCGATTGGGAAGCCGACAGGCATATCCGACGCGGGCCTCAAGCTCGGTGCCGCAGGAATCGTGGCGTTGCTCTTAGCTGGATACAGCGTGCAAATTTGGAAGCGGCGAGCAAAGGCGGCAGCTTGATCTCTGTCGTTCGATAGCTGTCAGTCTCATTTCCACCCGTAATCAGTCGTTCACGCCGGATCGGCGAGTACCCAAAACCTGCTTTGCAGCCTTGGCCCGAATTTCGCCAAACATTGGCAGCTATTCGGCTGAGCGAGTAATTCGCGCTTTAGAGTATGCTGGCGTAAGCTTCTCGTAATGGTCTCGCCACACTTGGAATCCGTGTATCGATTCAAAAGCATCTTGAAAGGTAATCGGGGATTTACTGAACTTGTAATCAAGTAGATCCCCCTCTATTGCGGTAGCCTCGTCGATAAAAACTCCGTTGACGTCAGTGACATAGATTTTCCCCTCTCGCCCGCATTTGAAGTTTGGAAACGGGACGCGTGGGAGTGGTAGATCGTGCGCGATCACAATCCATCGGCGATGATAAACAAGCGCATCCATCGTCCAGCCTGCGAAAGCCACTTCATCACGGACAAGTTCGGTTACTTCCGGACGCTCATCATAAAGTGAGGCAAATACCGCGATGTAAGGAGTTCCGCCATGCTTCAAACCTCCGCGCTTAACTATGATCCCGTACCCAAGCCGTCCATCAGGCACGACAAATTGGCACGACAAATTCAAATACGTCACCTTCAGTTAGCTTGACGCGCTTCCGAGTTGCTTTCTTGTCAGTTGTCATAGGCTTTTGTATACCTGCCCTTAAGGCAGCTCACCACCCAAAAACGGTCGTTCCCAATGAACCGCTGTTTTCCCAAAACCGGACAGTCAGATATCGCAGCAATCTGCCCGTACCGCTTATACCGAGCCAATCGGGAGCATTAAATCCTAGCCAGCATCGTATCCGAGTGGGACACCAGCTTCTCGGCGGGCCTGCTCCCCGGTTGGTGCGATACGGACGCCGGTTGCCGTTGCCACATAGACCAAGTCACCTACCGGGGTGCCATGCGAGCGACGGGCAGCGTCGCCGGTCTGAGCTACCCGTATGCCGGTGGCATCCTGTCCGCCCTTGAAGGGATCATAGCCGGTCATGCTCTGCCCCGTGGCAGGGCCGCTAGGCGGCTGCTGGGCGCGGACGTATCCGGTCGGCCCCTGCACCCACTGCGGACCCGTCGCGGGGGCCTGAGCGGCGGCAGCGGGGGCCTGCGGCGCATTGTTAGCCAGCCCATTGAAACCGAACGCGCTTGCTATGGTCTGACCCGGTGGGATCGAGGCGGCATCGGGCACATCGGGGATAACTGCAAACGCTTCACCAGTACTGCCGAGCGCATCCTCGATGGTCCATTCTGCAGCATCAGCCTCAGTCACTTCCCCCTTGCTGATCGCCAGCGCCTTCGCATCCTCTAGGATCATCGGGGCAAGGCCTTCTAGGTGGCTTTCGTCGCCGCTGTCATTGTAGGCCGTTAGTGCCCGGTCATACACCGCTACCGTTGCATCGTCGCTGTGGTGGATCAGATCGACAGCAATATGCAGGGTGTCCCGCAATGCCGGAACGCGGGCCGTGAAAGCGTCCAGTGCATTCTTGTAGGCGATATTGGCGGGTAGGCCTTTGGCCAGCTCACCTTGGGCTTGCTTCTGCACAGCGCGGGGATTGTGGCCATGGACTGCGATCAGGGAGAGGGCGGCTTTGACCTTAATGGCCTGCCGGGGGGTTAGTGCGGTCATGTGTTTTCCTTAGGGATACAGGGGCGGGACGTGCCCAATGTTGAGAACGGGAGGGATCGTCCCTTTGCGGACGCAGGCTACGAGGTAGCGGTAAGCATCGTTGAAGCGGGCGGAATTGAGGTATGGACGGCCTGCGGCTTCCCAGAGCGCGAAAACCTGAGCCGCCATGTTGCGGGCAATGCGTTGGGCATCGTCGGGCAGGTCGTAGAGTGCAGGGGTTGCGCGGTCGTTGGATAGCTGGGGCCATCCGGCGTCATGCTCGACAGCTTCCCGAATTAGCAGAGCGGAAAGGCTGGCAGCACTGCAGGGAATGAATGCCGACGCCAGTGCTGCATTTGCCACGCCCTTCATTATCCAAGTTTCTAGCGCGCCCAATTCTACATGGGCCTTGGTGGCATCGGCATATGGGCCTGCCCGTTGTAGCAGGTCATCAAGTGTACGGGGTTCAACGTGCCATTTTGGCCGGAGATCAGGTGGGTATTTGCGGGGTGGTGTCGGTGCCTTTCCCGTTCCCCAATCATGCAGATCAGGCATCAGGCAGAAACCAACCCGCCCTTGAAATAACCACGCGCCTTGCCAGCCAGATAGACGGCCAATGCTTCCTGGGGCTTGCCCGGTGCCAGCGCCATAATCTGAGCGGGGATAGCCTCGGGCTTCACCGTCACGAGATATTCGTAAGCATTGTCGGCGAGCGCAGCAAATCCATTGCATTCGTGCGGTTTGGGTACGGTCTTGCCCAATCCAACGTCCCAGGCATCCTTGGTGTATCGGATGACAAAGCCCGTGCTGATCAGGTTTTCGCCCGGAGTAACAATCACCTGAATATCGGAGAACGAATTAAGCCTTTTGTTGCGATCAGCCGTGGCTTGGTCGGCTAGTGCGGTGGCGAAGCGGTCCTTGGCGTTCTTCAATGCCTTGTCGATCTTGTTAGCCGCATCAATCGCAGGCTTGCCAAGCAAGTCGATAGTCGCATTCACTTTCAGCAAATCGGCGCTCAGGTTTTCAATCTCCCCGGCAACATCGGCAAGGGTATTTGTTTGGGTCATAGCTTTTCCATGGTCTGTAGTGGAAAGATTAAATCTTGGGAGCGAATGCACCGATGCGCAGCTTTTCATTGCGGTAGGTGTGAATGGTCCCGCTATCTGCATCGGCAGCAGCCATCAGCTTGGCGATGGAAGGGCGACCAGCAGGCTTACGCTCGATATGCTGGGGCATCGGGATGCGAAGTACATCGAGAGCAAGGCGGAAGCCGTTGACGATACGGCTATCAGCCCCGGCAAGATGATCGACTATCCGGGGATCGCAAAGGCGGCTGATATCAACAGGCAAAGTTGTCATTGATTATCCTTGGAATTGTTGGAGGTAATTTGGCAAAACACACAGACAGAGGCCCCACTTGCTCGTAGGCAAACCGGACTGAAAGAATTGATGCTATGAAATGGACGCCTGCCAACTACCTACAGAGGGCAATGCTATAGCTGGCAGGCTGGCAATTGCTCGGGACCGATGGGCATCATTGGTTTGGCGAGCAATGCGTATGGCGTTCGATCAGATCAATCCAATATCACTAAGAGATACTGATCGTATGATCCTAGATGGATGAGTTATTAGCTGCATCCGCCGTCGTCCCTCTCCGGTTTTCCATGATTATCATGGGTTTATCGGGTCTATCCTCAGCAGATAGATATGGGGACTGGGCTGATACAAGGTTCGCATGATCCTGAGTGGATTGAGAATTAGCTTGCAGAGCCGCCATCGCTGATACCCGCGCCTAACGGCACGCCTCTATGGCATCAAATCACTTTCGTATGATCTACCGTTGATACGGCTTACGTTTCTCTCGGCACTACGTTTATCGAGCGCCAAGTTGTTATTGCCAAACGGTACTGGAATGCTCCGTGACATACTCCGACTTCATAAGCCGGTGACACATGCTCAGGAGCCATACGGTACTAAAACTCCCTGCATTCCTCCGGCATCTGATCAGCGCCAGAACATGCTCCGCCCAACGTCATCTACGGAAACACGGATAGTCCCAGCCCTGAGCTTCTCAGATTGGCTCCCACGGGCATCCTCAGGCTAGTCCTGGGGCCTTCAAAGCGCCAGCTTTCTCAACCCGTTGAATGGCGGCGCGGGATACCCCGTACTCGGCAGCAAGCGCGCCAAGGGAAAGCCCCTTTGACCGCTTCAACCGGATAGCGTCATGCTGCTCAGCCGTGAGAGCCGATGGCCTGCCAAGCGTTTTGCCCTCGGCCTTGGCGCGGCTAAGACCGGCTTGCGTCCGCTCAACCAGCAAATCCCGTTCAAACTCGGCAACAGCGGCGATAACGCCCATGGTCATCTTTCCAGCGGGGCTGGTCAGATCGACGCCACCAAGAGCAAGGCAATGTACCTTCACGCCTTCCTTGGCGAGATTATCCACAGTGCTGCGAACGTCCATCGCATTGCGGCCTAGTCGATCTAGCTTGGTGACAATCAGGATATCCCCGGCTTCCAGCCTATCGACCAACTTGGCAAAGCCTTTCCGCTCCATAGCAGCAACGGACCCGGATACGGTTTCCGTCACAATCCGCTTGGGATCGACAGTGAAGCCAGCGCCCTCAATCTCTCTGACCTGATTGTCTGTAGTCTGGTCGGTTGTGCTGACGCGGCAGTAGGCGAATGTGCGAGCCATGATAATCTCCTGTATCGAATACGTGGCTCGTTATGTGGAGTGTATCGGATAGCGTGTCAAGCTAACTTTCGATACACTACGGCAGGCTGTATCGTAACCGGTCGATTTGGATACAGATGACCTGCTGGCGCCATGGTGGCCGCATTGATCGAACGGCGGGTGGGCATTGGCCGCAGCGCAGGGCCCGCAGGGTGCACGATTGGCGAAACACAATTGGCTTGGCCAGCCCGTCAATTTTGCCAGCCGGGCGGGTAGGGATACGGGGGAAATAGCGCGCTCAGATTTGTCTGATTGGCCTTGCGCAAATCTTTATCAAAATTTCTGTTCGAGATGTTTTGCTGCTCTGCTTTTTGCTGCAATATCCACTCCCGAACACACTGCAGCGACAGTTGGCATTTTAGAACAATCGAGGATCACATGGCGCTACCTATGCTCTACTCACGGCGCAAGCGCGCAGCCCAACAAAAGGGCGATGTTTACCAATACGATGTAATGTCTCCAAAGTTGAGGCAGCAAATACTATTTATATTTGAATATTGGAACGAGCTGTTGCAGGCCTATGGCAATAATTACCCAATTTCTACACCAATTGTGGCGGAGATGAAAAAAGAACTAGGGTTACCTAAGCTTTGTTCTTACCCACAGAGTGATCATCACGAATTTAAAGAGTGGTTTTTAGAACATGATGAGCTTGACGATCTCCTAGATGCTATTGAAATTGGGGTTATGATGGCTGAATACCACGCCAACGACCGTCATGATAACTCCAAGCAAATAGTTAAAGACGGAATAAGTGAAATTAATGCCCGAGCACTCGAAGATGGTTTCGGATTTCAAATTGATGATAGTCAAATAATGCAAATTGACACAAAATTCACTCATCTTGAAATAACAATACCAGCATTGTATTTACTCAATGATTCAATTTATTCGGGAGCAAATCGAGAATTTAGACAAGCTTTTGAGGAATATAAATCAGGAAATTATGATGACTGTATACATGATTGCTGCAACGCTTTTGAAAGTGTGCTGAAGGTCATTCTTACTCAGAAAAATTGGGAATTTAATTCTACGGATAGTGCTAGAAAGCTTTTAGCAATAGCGTTCGATAACAAGCTAATTCCATTGTACATGCAAAACGAGTTTAACGGGTTGAGGGCGATTTTTGAGAGCGGCGTGCCTACTGTCCGCAACAAGGAGGCAGGGCATGGAACCGGTGTTAATCCACGGAATATCCCAAAATTTATTGCCTCCTTTCAGCTTCATCAAACTGCTGCAGCGATTATCCTGCTTGCAGAGGCAGCAAAGTGACGGTTGTTTGAGTCCCTGTTGAGGACTCGAACCTTGCATCGGCTTGCCTCTGCTAGTACAAAGGGCAAATACAACTGCACCGACGCAAACTAGAAATATCATTATTTTTCAGTGTTTTAGAGGCTAAATCGCAAAATCCTCTTCTGGGCACCATTCACCCATTCGCTGAGCATCTCGCGAATGGGCCAAGCTCACCGAGATAGGACACCGCAGCTGAGGGGCGATCGCGCAAGCCCTGGCGTTTGCCGCGATTGGTGGGGTGCTGCCGGCATGGTGTCTCCCACCGGACTCCGCGGCGCGCCCGTGTCAGTGGTTGTGCCGCGGTGTCCTTTGCGATGTTCCGCGATATTTGATCGCCATTTCCAGCACGCCGCCATCGGCGAGCTGGCTGGTCTTTTCCCGGTACAGTTCTTCCCATGGCGTGTTGCTGGGCGGGATCGGCGGGGCAGGGAGGTGCTGCTTGCGCCGTGCAATCTCGGCATCGTCGACCAGCGCGTCGCAGCGCCCGGTGTTGAGGTCGATGCGGATCATGTCTCCTGTCTGCAGCCAGGACAGCCCGCCGCCCGCCGCGCTTTCGGGCGAGGCGTTGAGGATCGAGGGGCTGTCCGAGGTGCCCGACTGGCGGCCATCGCCCAGCGTCGGCAGGCTCATGATGCCCTGCTGGATCAGCGCGTCGGGCGGCTGCATGTTGACGACTTCGGCCGACCCCGGCCAGCCAAGCACGCCCGCGCCGCGGATCACAAGCACGCAATCGGCATCGATACCGAGCGCGGGATCGTTGATGCGGTGGTGATAGTCGTCCGATCCATCGAACACGATCGCCCGGCCCTCGAAAATGTTCTCCGCACCGGGGCGCGAGAGATAGCGGTTGCGGAAGTCCTCGCCGATCACGCTGGTCTTCATGATCGCGAAATCGAACAGGTTGCCGCGCAGCACCAGAAAGCCCGCGCGCTCCATCAGCGGGGTGTCATAGGCGCGGATCACCTCGCGGTTGCGGCTTTGTCGGCCCGCAAGGTTGTCGGCCAGGCTCTCGCCGGTGATCGTCAGCGCCTCGCCATCGATCACGCCCGCCGCCAGCAGTTCGCACAGCACCGCGGGCACGCCGCCGGCGCGGTGGAAATGCTCGCCGAGGAATCGGCCTGCGGGCTGCATGTCGACCAGCAGCGGCAGTTCATAGGCCTGCATCCAGTCCTGCGCGGTGACCTCGATGCCGGCATGGCGCGCCATCGCGACGATGTGCGGCTGCGCGTTGGACGAACCGCCGAGCGCGGTGACCGCGGCGATGGCATTGCGGAACGCGGCCTCGGTGAGGATCTGCGAGGGGCGCAGGTCCTCATAGGCGATCTCGACCGCACGCCTGCCGGTCTCGTACGCCATCTGCCCGCGTTCGCGATAGGGCGCGGGGATCGCCGCGCAACCGGGCAGCGAGAGCCCCAGCACTTCTGCGACCGCGTTCATCGTCGAGGCGGTGCCCATGGTGTTGCAATGCCCGGCAGATGGCGCGCTGTCGGTGGCGCGTGCCAGGAACTCGGCCTCGTCGATCTCGCCTGCGGCCAGCTTGCGGCGGCTGCGCCAGATCACCGTGCCCGATCCGACCAGCTCGCCCTCGTGCCAGCCGTCGAGCATCGGTCCGCCCGACAGCACGATCGCGGGGATATCGACGGTAGAAGCCGCCATCACCTGCGCTGGCGTGGTCTTGTCGCAGCCCGTGGTCAGCACCACCGCATCGATGGGATAGCTGTTGAGAATCTCGACCAGCCCCAGATAGGCCAGGTTGCGGTCGAGCGCAGCGGTGGGGCGGCGGCAGTTCTCGAAGATCGGGTGGAGCGGGAATTCCATCGGGATTCCGCCGGCATCGCGGATGCCCTCGCGCACCCGCCGCGCCAGATCGAGATGGATGCGGTTGCACGGCGAGAGGTCGGAGCCAGACTGCGCGATGCCGACGATCGGCCTGCCCGACATCAGCTCGGCAGGGGTCAGGCCATAGTTCATGAACCGCTCGAGATAGAGCGCGGCCATGTCGCTCCTGCCGGGTGCAGCGAACCATTCGCGCGATCGGAACGGTCGTTTCGGCTGTCTGTCCATGCCTTCAAGCTCTCCAGTATCGTGTCGGTTATCCCGGTCGCTTTGCGCCGGCGTCTCTCATGATTGCGCTACCATGCGCCGCACGAGGGGCGTTGCACAAGCCCTATAGCGTCACGCCGCGCTTCCAGATCGCGATTGTGCGCTGCCCCTGCTTTTCGGCGGCGGTCGGCGCGCCGCTGGCGATGGCAAGCAGCGTGTCGAGGAACTGCCGGTCGGCGGCTTCGGATTCTTCCAGCGCGATCGATGCATCGAAATCGATCCAGTGCGGCTTGGCGGCGGCGAGCGCGGCGTTGGAGGCGATCTTGACGGTGGGTACCGGAAAGCCGAGCGGCGTGCCGCGTCCGGTGGTGAACAGCACCATAGTGCAACCCGCCGCGGCGAGCGCAGTGGAGGAGACCGCGTCGTTGCCCGGCGATTCGAGCAGCGCGAGCCCGCCCGGCGGCGCTGCCTCGCCATAATCCACGACATGCACCAGCGGCGCCTGTCCCGCCTTCTGCACCGCACCCAGCGACTTTTCCTCCAGCGTGGTAATGCCGCCTGCGATGTTGCCGGGCGAGGGGTTCTCCGAAACCGGCAGCCCCTGATCGAGGAAATAGCGCTTGAAGCGGTTGACCAGCGCCGCGCCTGCCTCGAACGTCTGGCGGTCGATGGCGCGCGACAGCAGCGCGTGTTCGGCCCCGAAGATCTCGGGAATTTCGGTCAGCACCGGGGTGCCGCCCGCCGCTGCGAGCCGGTCCGCGAAACGGCCGAGCAGCGGGTTGGCGGTGAGGCCCGACAGACCGTCCGACCCGCCGCATTTGAGCCCGACGGTGAGCGCCGACAGCGGGCAGGGCTCGCGCCGCGCGGCTGCAGCCTGCTCGACCAGCTCGTCGATCAGCGCGGCGGCCGCGTCGAGTTCGTTGCCCACTGCCTGCGATGTCAGCATCCGCACCTTGCCGCGCGCGGCTTCGGGCACGCTGGCGATCAGCGCGTCGAGCTGGTTCGATTCGCAGCCCAGCCCGAGCAGCAGGACGCCTGCCGCATTGGGGTTGGCGGCCAGCCCGGCCAGCGCGGCGCGCGTCCCGCCGAGGTCATCGCCGAGCTGCGAGCAGCCGTGCGGGTGGGTGAAGGCGTGGATGCCGTCGACCCGGCCTGCATGGCGCGCGCCGGCATCGCGTGCGATCTGCTCGGCGGTGACCGCGACGCAGCCCACCGTCGGCAGGATCCAGATCTCGTTGCGCGTGGCAAACCTGCCGGCGGCGCGGCGGTATCCCTGCCAGGTCGCGGGGTCACTGGCCCGGGTTCCTGCGGCGGTCGAGGTGCCGGGCCTGTAGGCGATCTCGCCATCCAGCGCGGTGACCAGATTGTGGCTGTGGACATGATCGCCAGGCGCGATGGCGGAGGTCGCAACGCCGATGGGCTGGCCGTATTTGGTGACAACCTCGCCCGCGCGATGCGCACGCAGCGCGAACTTGTGACCGCGCGGAATGGCAGCGCCCGTCGTGACGCCCAGCGCAGGCTCGCCCGCGGCCAGATCGCGCAAGGCCACGCCCACCCCGTCGGCGGCATGGATGTGGAGCGATGATAGCGTTATCATCTGGCCCGAATGCCAGAGGCGACAGAACGATGCAAGCGGGCTTCCCTCAATCCAATGGGCCGATCTTCTCGCCAGTCTGCCGCAAGCCGGTCGCCATTGCGAGCCCCTTGGCGCAAGTCCGCGCGAGCCTTCAGCCGCTGTTGCGCAGCGCGGTGGCGATTGCGTTGATCGACAGCTGGATGCCCTCGGGAATGCGCTCGTCGGCCTCGCCCGCGCGATGGCGCTTGATCAGCTCGATCTGCAGCAGGTTGAGCGGCTCGATATAGGGCAGCCGCAGCCGGATCGAGGCATCGAGCGCAGGATTGTCCGCGAGCAGCCGCGACTGGCCGGTGATGCTGAGCAGATTGTCGTGCGCCGCGTTCCAGCCCGATGTGATCGCGCCGAAGACCTGCTCGCGCAGGCGATCGTCGGCGACCAGCCCGGCATAATGCCGTGCAATCCCCATGTCGGACTTGGCCAGCACCATCTCCATATTGCCGAGCAGCGCCTGGAAGAACGGCCATCCCTGCGCCATCGCGGTGAGCAGCCCCTTGTCGGCATGACCCTGCAGCGCCTGGCCGACGCCATACCATCCCGGCAGCATGATCCGCGCCTGCGCCCAGCTGAACACCCAGGGGATCGCGCGCAGATCCTCGATCCGCTGGCTCTTGGAGCGGCTTGCCGGACGCGAGCCGATCTTGAGCCCGGCGATCTCGGTGATCGGGGTGGCGGCGCGGAAGAACTGGTTGAACCCCTCGGTGCCGTAGACGAGCTCGCGATAGCTGCGGAAGGCATCGCGCGAGATCATGTCCATCGCGGCGGCAAAGCGCGCCTCGTCGGCTTCGCTCAGGTCGTCGTGATCGAGCGTCGCGATGAGAGCGGCCGAGGTGATCGCCTCGAGGTTGAGCTCGGCGCTTTCGACCGTGCCGTATTTCGCGGCGATGACCTCGCCCTGTTCGGTGATGCGGATGCGGCCCTGCACCGTGCCCTTAGGCTGCGCGCGGATTGCGGCAAAGCTCGATCCGCCGCCGCGCCCGACCGCACCGCCGCGCCCGTGGAACAATTGCATCGCGATCCCGGTATCGGCGAACACCTTGGCGAGCGCGCGGCTGGCGTGGTTGAGGCTCCAGGTCGAGGTGAGATAGCCACCGTCCTTGTTGCTGTCCGAATAGCCGACCATCACCTCCTGATAGCCGCGCGCCTTCACCAGCGCTGCGATTTCAGGCAGCGCGAAATAGGCGCGCATCACCTGCGGCGCGGCTTCGAGATCGCCGATTGTCTCGAACAGGGGCACCGCCATGATCGCAGCCTGCGGGGAGGTGCCGGCCTCGCCGCCGGGGCGGTAGAGCCCGGCTTCCTTGAGCAGCAGGTTGACCTCGAGCATGTCGGACACGCTTTCGGCCTTGCTGATGTTGTACGCGGTAATCGCCTGCGGCCCGTAATCGACATGCGCCTGGGCGGCGGCCTCGACGATTGCGAGCTCCTTGGCGGTCTCCTCGCTGTAATCGTGCCAGCGGTTGATCAGCAGGCGGCCATGGCCGAGCTCGGCGCGCAGCAATGCGACGCGGGCCGCCTCGTCCAGCGCGGCGTAATCGGCGCACACGCCTGCGACCTTGAGCAGCTCTGCGACCACGCGCTCGTGGACGTCGCTGTTCTGCCTGAGGTCGAGCGTGGCGAGGTGGAAGCCGAAGATCTCGACCGCGCGGATCAGCCGCCCCAGCGCGCCGCCGCTGGCCAGGATCCCCGCGCCATCGCTGGCAAGCCCGTTGGCGAGCACCGCGAGATCATGCCGCAACTCGGCGGGGCTGGCATAGGCCTCGCCCGAGAGCATCGACGGTCGCGGCGGCTGCTTGTCGGTGAGGCGGATGTGCGTGGTGCACAGCCGCGCATAGATTCCCGCAAGCGCACGGCGATAGGGCTCGTCGGCGCGGCTGGGAGAGGTGTCGCCGCTGGCTTCCGCCAGCGCCAGCACCGCATCGGGAGTGTTCGAAAGCCCGGTGGCGATCGACAGGTCCTGGCCGAGCGCGTGGACGCCGTCGAGATAATGCACCAGCGCGGTCTCGCACTGCCGCCCCAGCGCATGGCGCAGCGCATCGGCGGTGACGAACGGGTTGCCGTCGCGGTCGCCGCCGATCCAGCTGCCCAGCCGCAGGAACGCGGGCGGGCGGTGGCCCAGCACGCGCTCCCAGCGGGCATAGAGCATCGGCAGCGCGGGGAGGAACACGTCCTGCATATAGGCGCGCGCATTCTCCACCTCGTCGGCGACGAACAGCCGGTCGCGGCGCAGCGGACGGGTCTGCCACAGCAGCGCGATCTGGCGGTGCAGCGCCTCGTCGATCCGGTCGCCGCTGGGGGTGTGGTCGAGCCCCGCATCCTTCATCTTCATCAGATCGGCGACGCGGTTCTTGTGGTCGATCATCGACTTGCGACGCACTTCGGTGGGGTGCGCGGTGAGCACCGGAACGATCAGGCTGTGTTCGAGCAGGTCGGTGATCGCGGCGTCGCTGATGCCGTGTTCGCGCAGCCGCTCGACTGCTTCTGCCACCGTGGCGCCAGTCTCCTGCGCCACGCCCTGCCGGTCCTCGGCGAGATTGGCGAGCATAGAAAACAGCATGAATCCGCGCACAAAGGCGAGCGTGTCGTCGAGATTGAGCGAATCGAGACCGGTGTCGATGCCATCGGCGCCGGCAACGCCGCGGTGCCGGTCGACGCTGGCCGAGCGGATGTACTCGGTCTGGCGGAATAGCTTCTCGCCGCCATAGGCGCGGATGACGTCGCCCAGGATCCGGCCAAGATAGCGGATATCGGGGTTCTGGCTGATGGGGGCGGGCGGGGTGGTGTCTATGTCTGCCATGGCTCAATGCTGCGCTGCAAAAATCCCTGGGTCAAGGGTGCGCGTGCCTCGCCTGCAATCGATTGCACGTTCTGCGCAGGCCGCATCGGTCAAATGTCTCGAATTTGTCACCCGATCATGACAGAGCAGCTGGGCCTTTGAAGGAGAGCTTTTGATGAACCGTCCGCTTGCCGCCTTGCTGTGCCTTGCCGCTCTTTGGGCTGCGCCGGGCTTGGCCCAGCACAACGCGCCCAAGGAGGTTGCGCCCGACAAGGAGCGCGGCGAGCAGACCGCCGCGGATTATGCCGCGCAGGGCCGCGCGCAGCTCGAGGCGCGGCTGGCGGCGCCGGTCAACCAGGGCAGGGCGAAGAACCTCATCATCTTCATCGGCGATGGCATGGGGGTCAGCACGCTCACGGCCGCGCGCATCTGGCAGGGGCAGAAGGCAGGCCGCGATGGCGAATCGACCGAGACCGCGATCGACGCGATGCCCTATTCGGCGCTGATCAAGACCTACAGCCATGATTTCCAGGTTGCCGATTCGGCGGCGACCGCGTCCGCGATCGTCACCGGCATCAAGACCCGTTCAGGCATGCTCTCGGTCGCGCCGGCTGCGCTGCGCGGCAAGTGCGAGACCGCGGTGGGGGAGGACGTTCCGACGATCTTTGAACAGGCGGGCGCTGCGGGCAAACATCTAGGGCTGATCTCGACCGCGCGGATCACCCATGCCACGCCCGCGTCCGCTTATGCGCACAGCGTCGACCGCAACTGGGAAAGCAACAGCGAACTGCCCGCAGGCGCAACGTGTCACGACATCGCGCGCCAGCTGGTCGAATGGTCGCAGTCGAGCCAGCTCAAGCTGGTGCTGGGCGGTGGGCGCACGGCATTCTACCCCAACGACCAGAGCGATCCGGAATACGCCGACAAGAAGGGCAACCGCACCGATGGTCGCAACCTGGTGGCGGAGTGGAAGAAGAAGCATCCCAAGGGCCAGTACATCTGGAACGCAGCGCAGTTCGGCGCGCTCGATGCCACCGGCGATGCGCCGGTGCTGGGCCTGTTCGAGCCCAGCCATATGCAGTTCGAGGCCGATCGCGCCAGCGACAAGGCGGGCGAGCCTTCGCTGGCCGAGATGACCGCGCTGGCGATCACCAAATTGGGCTCGGCGGAAAAGGGCTATGTGCTGATGATCGAGGGCGGCCGCATCGATCATGCGCATCACGGCGGCAACGCCCACCGCGCGCTCGACGACACCGTTGCCTTCGACGCGGCGATCGCCAAGGCTCTGGACATGGTCGATCTCAACGACACATTGGTGCTGGTGACCGCCGATCACAGCCATGTCTTCACCATCGCGGGCTATCCGCCGCGCGGCACCTCGATCTTCGGTCTTGCCAGCGTCACCGAGGACGGCGAGCCGGTCAACGCCAAGGATGGCAAGCCCTATACCACACTGGGTTACGCCAATGGCCCCGGCGCGAAGGTCGATGGCCAGCGCAACGATCCTTCGCAGGAGGACACCGAGGCGCTGAACTATCAGCAGCAGGCCACCGTGCCGACCTCGGGCGAAACGCATGGCGGCGAGGATGTGGTGCTCAAGGCCGCCGGTCCGAGTGCGCACCTGTTCCACGGCACGCTGGAACAGCACAGCATCTATCACATCGCGAAGCATATTCTGGGGATGTGACATCGCTCTCCCCTCCCTTCAGGGAGGGGCAGGCCCGGTTTCCCGGGCCGGGGTGGGTTGGGAGCATGGCCGATGGCGCAGGCCCACCCCGGCCTTCGGCCACCCCTCCCGCACGCGGGAGGGGAGAGGATTGCGCATAACGCGCGCTGCCTTTTCCGCCTCAAGCCCTCCCCCTTGATGGGGGAGGGTTGGGGTGGGGGTGATCTCTCCGGATTGTGCAACGGTGCGACAATGCGGCGACAGCGCCCAGCCGCGCCATCACCCTCACCGCTGCGACTAGGCAGCAAGCTGCCAAGTCTCGCTGCCTCTCCCATCAAGGGAGAGGCGAAGAGCTTCGTCACCCTCTAAGGTCAGCGCCCGATCGGATCCGCGACGGCATCCGCTCTTGGCGCATAGCCAGGCGCGACGCGGGCCTTGCTTGCCTGTTCGAAGGCATAGCCCGCCTTGATGACATCATGGTCCTGCCATTGGCCGCCGATGATCGACAGGCCGACGGGCAGTCCTGCGACATAGCCCATCGGCACGGTGATGTGCGGATAGCCGGCGACGGCGGGGAGCTGGCTCTGGCTGGGGCCGCTGCTGTGATCGCCGTTGACCAGATCGCTGACCCAGGCGGGCGCGTTGCTGGGGCCGATCAGGAAGCGCACGTCATGCGTTTTCAAGAGCTTGTCGATGCCTTCTGCGCCCGCCAGCCGCTTCGCCTTGGCCAGCGCCTCGCGGTATTCGGGATCGTCGAGACCCTTCTGGCTCTCGGCCAGATCGAACAGCCCCTGGTCGAACCAGGCGAGTTCGATCACCGCGTTTGCGGCGTTGTAGGCGATGATGTCCTTGAGCGTGCGCGCCTTCACCGTGGCGGGGGTGCTCGCAAGGTACGCGTTGAGATCGGCCTTGAGCTCGGCCATCAGCACCTTGAACTCGGCCTCGCCAAGGCCATCGAGCCCGGTGCGGCTGTCCTCGATCTCGACCAGCTCGGCGCCTGCGGCGGCGAACCAGTCGAGCGCGCCTGCAAACACCGCCTGCACCCGGGCGTTGCCGCCGGTGCGATCCTTGAGCACCCCGATCCGCACGCCCTGCAGATAGCCGGGGGACAGTCCGGCGGCATAGTCGGTCTTGCGCGCATTCGCTTCGGCGGTGGCGGGATCCGCGGGGTCGGAGCCGGCGAGCGCGGTCAGCACCAGCGCCGCATCGGTGACCGAGCGCGCCATGGGGCCTGCGGTATCCTGGCTATGACTGATCGGGATCACGTGTGTGCGAGACACGAGGCCGAGGGTCGGCTTGAAGCCGACCAGCCCGTTGATCGACGAGGGGCAGATGATCGAGCCGTCGGTCTCGGTGCCGATCGTCGCTGCCGCCAGGCTGGCCGCCGCCGCTGCGCCGCTGCCCGAGGACGAGCCGCACGCGTTGCGATCGAGCGCATAGGGGTTCTTCACCAGCCCGCCGACGCTCGACCAGCCGCTTACCGAATTGTCCGAGCGGATGTTGGCCCATTGCGACAGGTTGGTCTTGCCCAGGATGATCGCGCCTGCCGCGCGCAGCCGGGCGACCAAGGGCGCATCGCGGTCGGTGACGTTGGCGAGCAGCGCAGTCGATCCCGCGGTGGTGGGGACGGGGCCCTTCGCCTCGATATTGTCCTTGATCAGGATCGGGATGCCGTGGAGCGGACCGCGCAAGGTTCCCGCCTTGCGTTCGGCGTCGAGCAGGCGCGCTTCTTCGATCGCGCCGGGGATGATCGCGATGACGCTGTTGAGCTGCGGACCCTTGCGATCGAGCGTCTCGATCCGGTCGAGATAGGCGCGGGTGAGTTCCTCGCTGTTGATCGTTCCGGCCGCCAGCATCGCGGACAGCTCGGGGATCGATTTCTCCTCCACCTGCACCGCCAGTCTCGCGATGCGGGGCGGTTCGTCCTGCGCGAGGACGGCCAAGGGAAGGGTGAAGGGGGCGAGGGCGGCAAGCGCCACGGCAAGGGTTCGCATGGAACCGCACGATAGCGCGCCGTTTGCGCCCGGCAAGATGGCGCACGCGAATTGTTCCGCCGCATCTGGCCAAGCCGCCAGCGCGCGCCCATATCGCGATCATGCCCGAGAAACGCTACACCAAGTCGAACCTACCCGAAAAGATCTGCGCGGCGTGCGGGCGGCCCTTTGCATGGCGCAAGAAATGGGCGCGCGACTGGGACAATGTGAAGACCTGCTCGGAGCGCTGCAAAGGGGACTTGCGCGCCAAGAACCGCGCGGGCTGAAGGCTCAGCCCTGCGCGGCGATCTGCCGTGCGATCGCGACCGTCTGCCTAGCCTGCTCGAGGTGCAGCAGTTCGACCATCCGGCCATCGACCCTTATCGCGCCCTTGCCCGCATTCTCGGGCAGATCGAACGCCGCGATCACCGCCTCCGCCAGCGCCAGTTCGTCTGCGCTCGGAGAGAACACCGCGTTGCACAGGGCGATCTGGTCGGGATGGATCAGCGTCTTGCCGTCGAAGCCGAACAGCAGCCCCTGATCGGCTTCGGCCCTGAACACGTCGAGATCGCGGAACTCGTTGCACACCCCGTCGAGGATCGCGACGTTGTGCGCGCGCGCCGCCGCCACCGCCAGCGACAGGATCGGCAGGAACGGCGTGCGCTCGGGCGTCAGCTTCGCACGCATTTCCTTGGCGAGATCGTTGACCCCCATCACGAACAGCGACAGCCGGGTGCCTGCCGACAAGGCCGCGAGCGCATCGAGATGCGGCACGACAGCGCAGGTCTCGATCATCGCCCACAGTCGCAGCCGCGACGGCGCATCGGCGAGCGCAGCGTTGCACGCGGTGATGTCGGTCGGGCGGGAGACCTTGGGCACCAGCACCGCGTCGATCTGCGCGTGGGCGACCGCGGCGAGGTCATCCTTGCCCCAGGGCGTGTCGAGCGCGTTGATGCGGATCGCAAGCTCACGGTTGCCGAAACCGCCTTCTGCCGCTGCCGCGATCGCGGCGTCGCGCGCGTCCACCTTGGCCTCGGGCGCGACCGCGTCCTCCAGATCGAGGATGATCACATCGGCGGGCAGGCTGCGCGCCTTGGCAAGCGCGCGGGGGTTGGAGGCGGGCATGTACAGCGCGCTGCGCCGCGGGCGGACGGTGTGGGGCATGGCGGTTGTCCTGGCTGAAGGTCAGGCCGGATTAGCACCCAGATAGCGGAAGGCAACCACGGTGAGATCGTCGCTGGGGTCGGTGCCCTGCTCGAAGGCGCGCACCGCGCCGCACATGGTGGCGACCATCGCCGCCGCGCTCGACTGGTCGGCGATCAGCGCGTCGCGGGTGCGCTGTGTGCCGAACAATTGCTCGTCGCGGTTCTGCGCCTCGGTCACGCCATCGGTGATCAGCACCAGAGCCTCGCCGGGGAGCAGGGTGAGATGCTCGGCGGGCCAGGGATAGTCCATGATGCAGAAGGGCGGACCGCCTTCCAGCGCCTCCTCGATCACCTCGCCACTGGTGGTGATCCGCAGCGGATTGTCGTGCCCGGCATTGACCATCTCGACCCGGCCCGTCGCCAGATCGATCAGGCACAAAAGCATCGTGAGCCCCAGCGCATCGCCGCTGTCGCGCATCAGTTCGGTGTTGAGCATCGCGGCGGTATCGGCAAGGTCGCCCGGGCTGCGCAGCATCACGCTGCGCGACAGGGCCTTGGACAGCGCCATGAACAGGGCGGCGGGAACCCCCTTGCCGGTGACATCGGCGATCAGGATCATCACCCGGTCGGCATCCAGCGCGATGATGTCGTAGAAATCGCCGCCCACCGATTTGGCGGCTTCCAGCTGCGCGGCGATATCGATGCGCGGGTCGAGCCTGGCCAGTGCGGTGCGGTCGGGCAGCATGCCCAGCTGGATCGCGCGCGCGGCGTCGAGTTCGCCCTCGGTGCGGTTCTGGGCATCGCGCAGCACCGCGCGCTCACGCCGCGCCTCGCTGAACAGCGCGCCGAACACCGCGAGCGCCGCGCCGCTGCCCAGCAGCAGCGGGCGCACCGGATCGAACAAAGTGTCGGCAAAGCGGAACAGCAGCCAGCTCGCCAGCGGCAGCACGACCAGCGCGGCCGCCAGCACGGTCCAGGTCATCCGCCCGCGGGTCTGGCGTGCGGCGAGCAGCAGGATGATCGCGAGCAGCGCGCCGCTCACCCATTCAGCCGCCTGGCTCCACACCGGACGCACAAGCCAGCCGCCCCGCCGGATCGCGTCCGCCGCCTGCGCCTGTACCAGCACGCCGAACATCTCCGAGCCCAAAGGCGTCGCGACGATGTCGGGCGAACCCTCTGCGGTCAGCGAGACGATCACGGTCTTGCCGCGCAGCTGGCCGAGGTCGAAATCCTCGGACAGGACCTCGATCGCCGAATAGACATGGTCTTGCGGGATCTCGGCAAAGTGCAGCCGCATCCGCCCGGACTCGTCGATCGGGATCGTCCGGTCGCCAATCTGCACCGCGCCCGGGGTGAGGGTGATCTGCGGATCGGTGCCGGTCTGCTGCTCGAGCGCCACTCGTGCGAGCTCGAGCGCAAGGCCGGGCACCAGCGCCTCGCCGGTGCGCTGCACCAGCGGCACGCCGCGCACCCGTCCATCGCTGTCGGGCTTGCCGTTGAGCAGGCCGAAGCCCGGTGCGCGCTGTTCGAGCGTATCGAGATTGCGCTGCACCAGCGGATAGCGGGGCAGGGCGGCAGGCGGCTTTCCGGTTATCGTCGCCCATTGGGTGAGGTCGGCAGGGTTTGCCCCGCCCAGGCTCACCCCGGCGCGGCCCAGCACCACCGGCGCGGTGCTGATCGCATCGGCAAACTCGTCGTCCATGCTGCCCAGCTGGCTCAGCCAGGCTTCGGTCGCGGGGCTGTCAGGCGGGTACAGCCGGGAGAAGCGCGACGGGCTGACCGCATCGGGCTCGGCAAAGATGATGTCATAGCCGATCGCGCTGGCGCCGCCCTCGGCCAGCCGCTGCGTCAGCGTCGCGAACACCCGGCGCGGCCAGGGCCAGCTGCCGATGACCTCGAGGCTTTCATCGCCGATCGCCACCACGCGCACATCGCTTTGCGACAGGTCGCGCGGCGACAGCCATTGCCAGCCATCGAACACGGTGTTCTGCGCGCGCGGGCTGAGCGCGATGCTGAGCAGGGCCGCGGCGGCAAAGCCCGCCAGCGCCGCCAGCCACAAGGTGCGCGAAGGAAGCGCGGCCGCGCTAGAGGGCGACTTCAAGGCCGTCATAGGCGCACAGCACCTCCAGCGGAGCATGCTCGCGGGTCAGTTCCTCGTAACGGATGCTTTCGCCATGCATCCGCGCGATGTCGGCATCCGAATAGACCGGTTCGTGATGGAACAGCGCCAGCCGCTTGGCGCGCGCGCCGTGGCACAGGTCGATCGCGACGATGTTGCTCGAATGCCCCCAGTCCTCCTTCATCGAGACGCTGTCGGCGAGCGAGTACATCGTGTCGCAAATCACCAGATCGGCATTGCCGAAGAACGCCTCGACATCGGCCTCTCCATGCATCTTCTCCATCTTGTGCTCGCTGTCGGTGCTGAACACCGCGACCTTTCCGGCGGCATCGGTGAAGCGATAGCCGAAGCTGCTGTGCGAATGATGCTGTTCCATCAGTTCCACCTGCACCGCGCCGATCTGATAGACATCGCAGGGCTTGAGCGTGCGGAACTCGATCTTCGCGCGCAGCCAGTCGAACGCCACGGGGAAGGAGATTTCCTCCTGCTGGCGGCGCAAAGCGGTTTCGGCATCCTCGTGCCCCGAATGGATGATGATATGCGCATTGGGGTCGAATGCGGGCACGAAGAACGGGAAGCCCATGATATGGTCCCAGTGCAGGTGCGACATGAAGAAATGATAGACCCGCGCATGGCCCCCCGCGCAGCGGCGCATCGCATCGAGCCCGAAGCCGCGCAGGCCGCTGCCCATGTCGCAGATGATATAGGGGTCGCCCGCCGCTGCATCGCCCGCCTCGATCTCGACACAGGTGGTAGCGCCGCCAAAGGTGCCGCCGGTGGCGAAGTCGAGCTCGTTGCGGGTGAAGGCGCGCGCTTCGTCAAGATCGGCAAAGCTGCGGCCGGATGCCGCGAGCAGCGCGCTGGCCACCTTTTCCTGCACGATCGACGCGGTTGCGGCGACAGGCAGAGACCCGCGCGTTCCCCAGAACCGGACCAGCATCCAAACCCCCCTTAGTTCACAATTCCGCCGGTGCGACCCCCCGCTGGCGGTTAGGCCTATAGAGCATCCTCGATCGTATCGGTGACGGCAAACAGCTTGTCGTACCGGCTGATCGCCAGGATTTCGCGCATCACCGTGTTGGGCCGCGCCAGCGCCATCGCGACGCCTGCGGTGTCCGCCTGGCGCTTGGCCAGCGTCAGCGCGCGCAGACCGCGCGACGACATATAGTCCAGCCCGGCAAAATCGACGATCAGCTTGCGACTGGTCGACTCGGCAGCCAGGCTGACGCTGCTCGTCAGATGATCGGTGAAAGCTTGTGCTGTTGCCTCGTCGACCCGGCCATCCGGGCTCGCAACGATGCATCCCTGCCGCTCGGTGCTGGACCACTGCATGTCTTCTGCCTTTCGCATGTCGCACAAAGCGTAGCGACAAATTAACCTCGTGGGAAGTTGCCCTGAACGTAGGCGGAGCGCCGATACGAAACGGGACAATTTGCCGTCCGGCCCTGCACCGGCTAGTGTCAACCTCGATGGACACTTCCCGACCGACCAACCCGCATGTCACGACGGTGGATTTCGCCCCCGCGGCCCCGCGCAGCCTGTGCACCGATTGCGGAATATCGCGCACCAGCGACCCCAAGGCGTGCGGGCGGGCGTGCCAGTTCATCCAGCCCGATTACCCGAAGCTCGAACGCCAGGTGCATGGCCGCGCGCGCGACGCTGCCAAGGGGGACGAGCTCTTCTTCGGCCCCTATCGCCGCATGGTGCAGGCAGAGCTGGTGCCGTCTTCGCCCGGCGCGCAATGGACAGGGATCACCACGCGAATCGGCGCGCGGCTGCTCGAAACCGGCGCGGTCGATGCGGTGCTCGCGGTCGGCCCGCATCCCGACGATCGCTGGCGGCCGCTGCCGATGCTGATCACCCGGGCTGAGGACATGGCAGAGGTGCGCGGCATGCGCATGGGCTATGCGCCGCTGCTCGCTTTGCTCGAGCCGGCGCGCGTGGCGGGGCACAGGCGGATCGCAGTGGTGGGGATTGCGTGCCAGATCCACGCATTGCGCGCGCTCGAGGCGGAATTGGGGTTCGAGCGGATCTACGTCATCGGCACGCCATGTTCGGACAACACCACCACCGAGAATTTCCACACGTTCCTGGGGCTGCTCTCCGACCGGCCAGAGACGATCAGCTATCTGGAGTTCCGCGCCGATTATCACGTCGAATTGCGCTTCGACGATGGCGCGACCCGTGAAATTCCGTTCCTGCAGCTGCCGATTTCGGACCTGCCGGGCGATTTCTTCCCGCTCACCTGCCGCACCTGTGTCGATTACACCAATGTGCTCGCCGACATCACGGTCGGCTATATGGCTGGGCGCGGCAAGCAGTGGCTGCTGGTGCGCAACGAACGCGGCGAGGAGCTGGTGCGGCTGCTGGGCGACGAACTGCGCACCGCCGAACTCACCAGCGCGGGCAAAAGGGCAGGTCCGGTCAAGGGGTTCCTGACCAACACCGAGCTTGCAGCAGGCGGGTTGCCGCTGCGGCGGATGCCCAAGATGCTGCGCAGGGTCTTCGGCTGGCTGATGCCACGGGTGGGCCCGCGCGGCACCGAGTTTGCCCGCGCCAGGCTCGAGATGAAGGCGGTCGAGACCGTGCTCCACCTGCGCCGCGCGGCTCGGCCCAAGATGAAGACGATGATCCCCGATCACGTCTGGGCGCTGGTCAAGCCTTATGGGATCGAGCCGGAGCCCGGGGAACGGCGCGAGCCAACCGACCGGTAACTGCCTTTGCCGTCACCCCCGCGAACGCGGGGTCCCGCTTCCTTGCCACCGGCGAGCACAAGCGGGGTTCCCGCGTTCGCGGGAATGACGGTGGGTATTGTAATGTCTATCCCCGCCGAACCGCGATCCAGATCGTGTGCCGCGCGCCGCGGCCTGATTTCGTGGCGCGCACGGTCTCTTCGGTCACATCGAACCCCGCCTTGCGCAGCCGGGCGGTAAAGCGCGGGTCGGGGCCGCTCGACCAGACGCCAAGCACGCCACCGGGGCTCAGTGCCGCGCGCGCCTCGGCCAGCCCCGCCAGCGTGTAGAGCGCGTCGTTGCCCTCGCGCGACAGGCCGTCGGGGCCGTTGTCGACATCGAGCAGGATCGCGTCATATTGCGCGGAACCCTTGCGGATCAGCGCGCCGACATCGGTCACGCAGACCTGAACCTGCGCGCTGTCCAGCGTGCCCTGGTGCAGGTGCGCCATCGGGCCGCGGGCCCAGTCGACGATCTCGGGGACCAGCTCCGCCACGCTGATCGCCGCTTGCGGGCCGAACGCGGCCAGCGCCGCGCGCAGGGTGAAGCCCATTCCGAGCCCTCCGATCAGCACACGCGGCTTTGCGACACCCGCCAGCCGGGCCTGTGCCAGCGTCGCGAGCGCCTCTTCGGAGCCGCTCAACCGGCTGTTCATCAGCTCGTTGGCGCCGAGCATGATCGAGAATTCGGCGCCCCTGCGGATCAGCCGCAAGGGATCGCCGCCGCCGGGGACGTCAGCGGTGGCGAGGAGTTCGCGCGGGACCATCGGTAGAGCCTGGGGTTATTTGCGCTTCTTGCGCGCGGCATAACGTGCGTCGCGCTTGAGCTTCTTTTCCGCTTCGGTCTCGACTTCCTGCAGCGCGGCGTTTTCGGCCTCGGCTTCGGCAGCGGCGATCCTGGCTTCGGCATCCAGCTTGGCCTGCTCGCGCTCGGCGAGCTTTTCGGCGCGCTTGGCGGCTTGCGCCGCTTCCTTGGCGGCCTGCGCGGCGAGGCGCTGCGCAACCACTTCAGGATCGGGCGCAGGCTTGGCTTTCAGCTTGTCGAGCGCAGCCTGACGCGCTTTTTGCGCGAGTGCCTGACGTTCCTGAAAGCCCGGATCCTTGTAGCCTGCCATGATATCTCAATTCTTCATTCTGGTTCGGGAAGGTGCCGTGCACGAACGACCCGATATGCCGCGCAGACCATCTGCGCGGATCGTTGATCGCCCGGCCTTAGTCCAGCCACCTGCAGAACGCAAAGAATCAAGCAGCTTGCCGATCAGTTGCGGTGGCCCGGCGCGCCCAAAGAAAGGCGATGCGGCAATAACTCATCGCGCCTTGGAACCACTTCGTCGCTCTCGCGTAATCCACCCCAAGATGTCCGATCGCTGGCATCGCTTGACACACGGGAGATTGAAATGGGTTTGATTCTGGCATTGATCATGGGCGGCATCATGGGCTGGCTCGCCAGCAAGGTTATGAACCGCGACGCGCAGATGGGCATTTTCTGGAATGTCGTCGTGGGCTGCGTGGGTTCGGTGCTGGGTCACTTCCTGCTTGCAGGTCTGCTGGGCGGTCGCGGCCTGCGTAATGGCGCGTTCGACCCGCTGACGCTGCTCACCGCGTTCATCGGCGCAGTCATTCTGCTCGCGATCGTGAACCTGGTCCAGCGCGGCCGCGCTCGGTAACAGCATTCCGGCTCGACAATTACTGTCGAGAACTGAGTTGACGAGAGGGAGCAGCGGGCGGACAGCCTTCTGCTCCCTTTCTGTTGTGTCCGCCGTGCCACAACAATTGCCATAGTTGCTGTCACGTCATAAGGAGCAGCCCGCGTGCGCCGCATTATGGCTTGCACGCGGTGACTTAATTGGATAACACACTGCTATGCAACCTGGGCGGCCGTCGAAGCGGCAGTTCGGGATCAACGCCACCGGCCAAGGTCAGTCCGGTCCTCGCAGATGCGGGGACGCGCTGTCTGCATCCGGCCGGGAGGCGAGGTTTGGACGGATCGGGCAATGAATTACGAGAGCAGCTTTGGCGGGGATGCCATCACCGCGCGCAGCGAAGATCTTTACGGGTCCGACGTGGATCAGGACGCGAAGAAGAAGCGCCGCAACACCATCATCGGTGTGGTCATCGCCATCGCGCTGCTGATTGCCGCAGGCGTGTATTTCTTCGGCGGCGACAAGGATGCAGCGGCGGGTGAAGGCGCGCAGGCAGGTGCAGGCGGTACCGACTCGCAGGCGCCCGCCGTCACCGTGATCGTTCCCGGCTCCGGCTCGGTCGAGCGCGTGATCAACGCCACCGGCACGCTCGCCGCGCGCCGCGAAATGCCGATCGGCATCGCGGGCGAGGGCGGCCAGGTCATCCGCGTGCTCGTCCAGCCCGGCGACTGGGTGAAGACCGGCCAGGTGCTGGCGATCATCGATCAGGACGTCCAGACCCAGCAGGCACGCTCGCTCGCCGCCCAGATCCAGGTCAACCAAGCCGATGCGGTGCTGGCGCAGAACGAACTCGACCGCGCGCTGCAGCTGGTCGATCGCGGGTTCATTTCCAAGGCCGATGTCGATCGCCGCCGCGCGACGCGGGACGCGGCCAACGCGCGGGTCGAGATTGCCCGTGCGCAGCTGCGCGAGGCGCAGGCGCGCAACGGCCGTCTCAACATCCGTGCCCCCGAATCGGGCCTGGTGCTCGAGCGCAATGTCGAGCCCGGCCAGGTGGTCGGCGCAGGCACCGGCGTCCTGTTCCGCATGGCGGCACGCGGCGAGATGGAACTGCGCGCGCAGATGAGTGAAGCTGATCTCGCCAATCTGAGCGTTGGCGTCCGTGCCGAGGTCCGCCCGGTGGGTGCCGGCCGCACCTTTACCGGCCAGGTCTGGCAGCTCGCACCGGTGATCAACGAAACCTCGCGCCAGGGAATCGCGCGGATCGCGCTTGGCTATGACAAGGCGCTGCGTCCCGGCGGTTTTGCCAGCGCGGCGGTGATCAGCGGATCGTCGCAATCGCCGGTGCTGCCCGAATCGGCGGTGCTCAGCGACGACAAGGGCAGCTATGTCTATGTCGTGGGCAAGGACAACAAGGTCGAGCGGCGCAACGTGACCACCGGAACGGTGACCCCGCGCGGCATCGCCATCGCTTCGGGAATCAGCGGCAAGGAGCGCGTCGTCCTCTACGCCGGCGGGTTCCTGAACCCCGGCGAGACGGTGCGGCCGCAGATGCAGGGCGCCAAGGCCGGTTGATCGGCAGGGCCGGAGGCGTTTGCACCCCGCGGCGCTGACGGTTGTCGAACCGCGACAGGCGTTGGTCGAGCAGGCTCTGCAGTTGACCGGTCCGGGGACGGCATTGCTTGCATGGCCCATGCATCTGGCCGTATTGACACGACGTAACTGAAAGCAGGCCGGATTTCCGGCGGGTTGAGGATTAAGCGATGAACTTCCGGAACATATCGGCCTGGTCGATCCGCAACCCCATCATCCCTCTCGTGTTTTTCACGGGCCTGCTGTTCGCGGGCATCCTCAGCTTCATGCGGATGGATGTCGTCAACCAGCCCGACATCGATTTTCCGGCGGTCCAGATCAGCATCTCGCAGCCCGGCGCTGCGCCCACCGAAATCGAGAACCAGATCACCCAGCGCGTCGAAGCTGCGGTTCGCTCGATCAACGGCGTCAAGAACATCAGCTCGACCGCGAGCGAGGGCAGCTCGAGCACGTTTGTCGAGTTCGAGATCGGCACCGACACCATCGAGGCGGTGAACGAGGTCAAGAACTCGGTCGACCAGATCCGCGGCAGCCTGCCCGAAGGCATTCTCGAGCCTTCGGTGACCAAGGTGGACGCGACCGGCGAGCCGATCGCCTATTTCGCGGTCGAAGCCGATGACATGACCATCGAGCAGCTGAGCTGGTTCGTCGATGACACCGTGACCAAGCGGCTGCTGGCGATCGACGGCATGGCCGAGGTCGACCGTTTCGGCGGGGTCGACCGCGAAATCCGGGTGGTGCTCGATCCTGCGCGGATGCAGGCGCTCGGCGTCACTGCGAGCGTCGTCAACAACGCGCTGCGCCAGATCAACGTCGATGCCGCAGGCGGCCGCGCCGATGTCGGCGGCACCAAGCAGTCGCTGCGCGTGCTGGGCAATGCCGACACCGCGTTCGAGCTGTCGCAGATGCAGGTGCCGCTGGGCGGCGGTCGCACGATCAAGCTGACCGATGTCGCCACCGTCACCGACGGCTTTGGTGAGCCGACCTCGATCAGCAAGGTGCGCAACAAGGAGGTCGTCAACTTCGCGATGACCCGGTCCAAAGGCGCATCCGACGTCACTGTCTATGACGAGGCGGTCAAGGCGATGGACGAACTCAAGGCGCAGAACCCCGGAGTGCGGTTCATCCGGCTGGGCTCGAGCGTCGATTACACCAAGGGCCAGTATGAAAGCTCGATCGCATCGATGATCGAGGGCGCGGTGCTCGCGGTGGTCGTGGTGTTCTTCTTCCTGCGCGACTGGCGCGCGACGATCATCTCGGCGATCGCGATCCCCCTGTCGGCGATCCCGACCTTCTGGTTCATGGATCTGCTGGGCTTCAACCTCAACTTCCTCTCGCTGCTCGCGCTCGGGCTGGTGGCGGGCGTGCTGGTCGATGACGCGATCGTGGAGATCGAGAACATCGTCAGACATATGCGCATGGGCAAGTCGGCCTATCAGGCGTCGATCGATGCTGCCGACGAGATCGGCCTTGCCGTGGTCGCGACCTCGTTCTGCATCGTCGCGGTGTTCCTGCCGGTGGGCCTGATGCCCGGCATTTCGGGCCAGTTCTTCAAGAACTTCGGCATCACCGTCGTCGTCTCGGTGCTGATGAGCCTTGCCGTCGCGCGCATGATCACGCCGATGGTCGCAGCCTATTTCCTGGAGGCCAAGGGCCACGCCGCGCATGGCGAAGGCAAGCTGATGGACCGCTATATGCGGCTGCTCGACTGGTCGCTCGATAAGAGCCGCGCGCAGGCCTTTCGCGGCGAAAAGCCCAGCTTCGGCCGCAAGCTCGTCTCGATGTTCCTGGATCACCGGATGTGGATGATGGGGGTTGGCCTGCTGGCATTTCTCATCACCATCGTGCTGTTCGCCAGCACCCCGGCGCAGTTCCAGCCGACGACCGACGAGGACAACAGCCGCATCCAGATCGAGATGGTGCCGGGCACCACGCTCGAGCAGACCGAGGTCGTCGCCGACAAGGTCGCCGCGATCATGTACCAGCAGCCCGAGGTGGAACTGGCGCTGATCCGCATCCGCGAAGGCAATGGCACGATTTTCGTGACGCTCAAGAAGGAGCGCGAGAAGACCTCGATCGAGTTCGAGCGCAATCTCGCCAAGACGCTGCAAAGCATCCCCGATGCCCGGGTGACCTTCGCCTCGCAATCGGGCGGCGGCGGCACCAACCGCGACATTTCGGTCATGCTGACCGGCTCGAACCCGGAACTGCTCTATGCGACCGCCGGCACGCTGGTCGAGCAGATGAAGGGCCTCAAGCAGGTCACCGGCCCGCGCGTCAACGCCGACATGCGCCGTCCGGAAATCATCATCAAGCCGCGCGCTGACCTCGCCGCGCAGCTGGGTATCACGACGGCCGCGCTCAGCCAGGCGATCCGTATCGCGACTTTGGGCGAGATCGAGCAGAATGCGGCGAAATTCTCGCTGTCTGATCGCCAGATCCAGATCCGCGTCGTGCTGCCCAAGGAATCGCGCAACGATTTCAACACCATCCAGAACCTGCCGGTGCAGACCGCCGCGGGCGGATCGGTGCCGCTCAGCCGTGTGGCGGACATCTCGTTCGGCTCCGGCCCGACCACCATCCAGCGCTACAACCAGGAACGCCGCGTGTTCATCGGGGTGGATCTGGCGCCTGGCGTGGTTACCGGGGAGGCGATGACCGCGATCAACAACCTGCCGATCATGAAGAACCTGCCGACGGGCGTGGGCAACAAGCCCTTTGGCGAACAGGAATGGCAGGCAGAGCTTGCGATCAACTTCGTGATTGCGCTGGTATCGGGCGTGCTGCTGGTGTTCGCGGTGCTGGTGCTGCTCTACAAGCGGCTGATGTCGCCCTTGGTCAACATGGGCTCGCTGGCGCTCGCGCCTCTGGGCGGTATCTTCCTGATCTGGGTGCTTGGCCAACCGCTGTCGATGCCGGTGTTGATCGGGGTGCTGATGCTGCTGGGGATCGTGTCGAAGAATTCGATCCTGCTGATCGACTTTGCCATCGAGGAAATGCAGCGCGGGGTGCCCAAGCTCGAGGCGATCCTTGAGGCCGGGCACAAGCGTGCGCAGCCGATCGTGATGACCACGGTGGCGATGACCGCAGGCATGGTGCCCACCGCCTTGTCGCTTTCGGGCGATGGGGCATGGCGCGCACCGATGGGCATTGTGGTAATTGGCGGGCTGATCGTCTCGACGCTGCTGACCCTGATCATCGTGCCTGCGGGCTTCAGCCTGGCCGATGGCGTCGAAAAGCGCGTGGGACCGTGGCTGCGCACCAAGTTCCTCACCTACAAGCCCGGCGACAACGCCGATGACGAGGCGCTGATGGCGGGCGGTCGCCCGCACGGGATCCAGCCTGCGGAGTGAGCGGCGGGCGTCGGTCATGACAGCCAGCGGCTTGCCAAGAAGCGCTGACCCGGCATGGCGCATCCGCGCCATCGCCACCGGTATGCTCGTGGTGATGGCAGGCGTGTTCCTCGCCACCCACTGGGCCGAAGGGCATGTCGATGCGCGCTGGGGCTATGTCCGCGCCTTTGCCGAGGCGGCGATGGTCGGCGGGCTGGCCGACTGGTTTGCGGTCACCGCGCTGTTCCGCCATCCGCTCGGCCTGCCGATCCCGCACACCGCGATCATCCCGCGCAACAAGGACCGCATCGGCGACACCATGGCGCAGTTCCTGCGCAGCAACTTCCTGACGCCTCTGGTGGTCGCGCGGCGGATGCGCAGCATGAATGTCGCGGGCGCTGCCGGGCGGTTCCTCGTCCAGCCCACCGGCGGCGAGGGGCGGCTGAGGCTGGGCGCATCGAACATGATCGCCGACGTGCTCGAATCGCTCGATCAGGACCGGCTTGGCGGCAATGCCAAGGAGGCGCTGAGGGTCCAGCTCGACAAGCTCGACGTCGCGCCGCTGCTCGGCCAGATCCTGAGCGCGGCGATCGCCGACAACCGCCACCTGCCGCTGATGGACGGCATCATCAAATGGACCCAGCGCACGCTGTTCGCCAATGAGGAATTGCTGCGCGACATGGTGCGCAGTCGCGCCAATTCGATCATGCGCTGGACCGGGCTCGACGAGCGGCTCGCCACCGGTATCGTCGACGGGCTGCACAATCTGCTGTTCGACATGGCCGAGGACACCAACCACCCGCTGCGCCACAAGGTGGAAGAGGGGTTGGAGACGATGGCGTACCGGCTGCTCAACGATCCCGAGATGCAGGGCAAGGTCGCCGACATCAAGACCGAGATGCTGGCCAACCCGGCGATGGCGCGCTGGCTCGACGGGCTTTGGGAGCGCAGCCGCACCGCGCTGATCCGCGCCGCGCGCAACCCCGATCACGCGCTGTCGGGCCAGTTCGGCGACGGCCTGCGCCAGATCGGCGAGGCGCTGCAGACCGATGCGCGCATGCAGATGCAGATCAACCGCTTCGCTCGGCGCACCTTGGTGGGCATTTCCAACCGCTATGGCGACCAGATCGTCCGGCTGGTGTCGGAAACCGTGCACCGCTGGGATGCGCGCACGATCACCGACCGGGTCGAGACCGCAGTGGGCAAGGACCTCCAGTTCATTCGCATCAACGGCACTCTGGTCGGCGGGCTGGTGGGGCTGACGATCCACGCTGCGGTGGTGTGGTTGGGTTAGCGGAGAAGACCATTCCATTGGGTTGTCCGTCACCCTGAACTTGTTTCAGGGCCCATTTCTCCCCGCGTGGCTTCGGATGTCGGGCCACGATGGGTCCTGAAACAAGTTCAGGATGACGGTTGAGGCACCGTGGGGAGGCTAACGCCATCGGGTCCTCTCAATTCCTCCCCTGCAAGGGGAGGGGGACCGCGCGCGAAGCGGGTGGTGGAGGGGTGTCCACGCTGGCGAGAGGGTAACACCCCTCCGTCTCGCCTGCGGCGATCCACCTCCCCTTACAGGGGAGGATTTAGTCAGCCCCGCAAAGCATCCCCCATCGCCCGCACCGCATCGACCTTGGCGAACAGCGGCCCCCAGTCATCGCGCTCGGCGATAGCGGCCCAGATGCTCTCGACCTCGTCGATCAGCATCGATTGCGGGCCGTCGCCGTGCCAGTAAGCATGGTCACGCGATCGCACCGGCGCATAGCCCGCCTTGACCGCGCCGAAGGCCGCCCACAGCGCCTCGCCCTCGGTGCCGAGCAGTTCCGTCGGGCATCCGGGCATCGCATCGCCCATCCACGCGAAGAAGAACGCGTCGATGCTGACGCCGCCCTGCATCATCACTGCCTCGGCGGCGGCGACCAGATGGCGGTCGGCCTCGACCCCTTGGCTCGCAACACCCAGCCGCCAGCAAAAGCGCCGCACCAATGCCTGCTGGTAGAGCGGCCCGAAGCGTTCGAGCGCGGCGATCAAAGGCGGCGCATCGCTGATCAGCCGCAGCGCGACCGCGAGCTGGCCGAGGTTCCAGTGGATCGCCTCGGGCTGGCGGGCAAAGGCATAGAGCCCCGAATGGTCGAAATAGGCCGCGGTGAAGCCGGGCTGCCAGGTCGGCGCGAACCGCCATGGGCCATAATCGAAGCTTTCGCCGGTGATGTTCATGTTGTCTGTGTTGAGCACGCCGTGCACGAACCCTGCGACCATGTAGCTCGCCGCCAGATCGGCCATCCGATCGACCGCAAGGGTCAGCAGCAGCGCCGCGTCGTTCTCGCCGCTCTGGCCATCGTAGAGCGTATCGAGCGCATAGCGCACGACGCGCCGCATCTTGTCGGCATCGTCCTCGAACGCGATCCGCTGGAAGGTGCCGAAGCGGATATGGCTGTGGCTCAGCCGCACCAGCACCGCCGAGCGGGTGGGCGAGGGCTCGTCGCCGCGCCACAGTTCCTCGCCGGTCTCGATCACCGAGAAGGTCTTGGATGTATGCACCCCCAAAGCCTCGAGCATCTCGGTCGCCAGGATCTCGCGCACCGCACCCTTGAGCGTCAGCCGCCCGTCGCCATCGCGGCTGAACGGGGTCTGCCCCGATCCCTTGGTGCCAAGGTCGAGCAGCCGCCCGGCATCATCGCGGACCTGCGCGAACAGGAACCCGCGCCCGTCGCCGATCTGCGGGTTGTAGGTGTGGAACTGGTGGCCGTGATAGGCAAGCGCCAGCGGCTGCGGCAGGTTTCCGGGCAGGGGTTCGAACCGCCCGTAGTGCCGCGCCCAGGCCGCATCGTCGAGCCCGTCCAGCCCGACGGTCGCGGCATGCCGGTCGTTGCGGAAGCGCAGCAGCGTCTGCGGGAAATCCGCCGCCTTGACCGGATGGGCGATGGCATCGGCGATGGACAGGATCGCCGGATCGGCGCGGGTGGAAGCGGCTTGCGGTTCTGATGTCATCCAGCGATAGTGGGGTTCAAACGGAGCCCGCGCAACCATGACCAAGCCCGATATACCCTATAGCGACGGTTTCTGGTGGTCGAACGACGGCTTGCGGCTGCATTTCCGCGACTATCCCGCGCGACCGGAAAACGCGCACCGCCCGCCGGTGATCTGCATCCCCGGGCTCACCCGCAACGCGCGCGATTTCGAGCAGGTCGCCACGCGACTGGCGGGCGACTGGCGGGTGATCTGCGTGGATCTGCGCGGCCGCGGCGACAGCGCTTATGCCAAGGACCCGATGAGCTATGTGCCGCTGACCTATGTGCAGGACATGGAGGCGCTGCTGCAGGAGCAGAAGATCGAGCGCTTCGTTGCGATCGGCACCTCGCTGGGCGGCCTCATCACCATGCTGCTCGCCTCGACCCGGCCCGGGCGCGTGGTGGGCGCGCTGCTCAACGATGTCGGCCCGCAGATCGAGCCGGCGGGGCTGGCGCGGATCCGCGATTATGTCGGCCAGGGGCGCTCGTTCCCCACCTGGATGCACGCGGCGCGCGCGCTGTCCGAAGTGCAGGGCGCGGTGTTTCCGGGCAACAGCGTCAGCGACTGGCTGGACATGGCCAAGAAGGCGATGAAGGTCGGGCCGGGCGGGCGCATCGTCTATGATTACGACATGAAGATCGCCGAGCCCTTTGCGGTGCCCGGCGGCGAGGCGGGGGTCGATCTGTGGCCGACGCTGGCGGGGCTCGCCCCGGTGCCGGTGCTGATCGTGCGCGGCGCGATGTCCGATCTGTTCAGCGTGGAGACCGCGCAGCGGATGCTGGACGTGCTGCCGCAGGGGCGTCTGCTCACGGTCGCGAACAAGGGCCATGCGCCCTCGCTCGAGGAGCCCGAGGTCGCAGCGGCGATCGCCACATTGCTCGGCGAGGTCGATGCCATGGCGCTTGCGACCCAGGCCTGAGCGGTTATAGCCCCGCGCTTATGAAGCCTCCCATCAAGCCCGCGTTCAACCCGGCGCGCATCCTGCACCTGCACAGCACGTTCGATCTGGGCGGCAAGGAGGCGCGCGCGGTGCGGCTGATGAATTACTTCGGCGGCGCGGCGCACCATACCATCCTCACCGCGGTGCCCGGGGCGCTGGGCGCGCGCGCCGCGATCGCGCCGGGGATCCGCGTCGATTTCCCGACCGACGCGCCCTCGCTGGCGGGCAAGCCCAGCATCGCGCGCTACCGGGTGTTCGTCGAGTATTTCAAGCAGTTCGACCTCATCTGCAGCTACAACTGGGGCGCGATGGATGGCGTGATGGCGCGCACCATCTTTGCCGGCACCACGCCGCTGCCGCCGGTAATCCATCACGAGGACGGGTTCAACGAGGACGAGGCGGTTCGGCTCAAGCGCAAGCGCAACTGGTTCCGCATCGTCGGCCTCGCGCGCACCGAGGCTCTGGTGGTGCCCTCGCACACGCTCGAGCGGATCGCGTACGACGTGTGGAAGCAGCCCGACAGCCGGGTGCGGCGGATCGCCAACGGCATCGATATCGCCGCCTATGCCAAGCGCCCGCAGCGCGGATCGCTGCCCGGCTTCCAGCGGCGCGATGGCGAGATCGTCATCGGCACGCTCGCGGGTCTTCGCGCGGTCAAGAACCTGCCGCGGCTGGTGCGCGCGGTCGCCGCGCTCGACATGCCGGTGCGGCTGGTGATCGTGGGCGAGGGGCCCGAGCGCGCCGCGATCGAAGCCGAGGCCGCGCGGGTCGGGCTCTCCGACCGGCTGCTGATGCCGGGATTCCTCAAGAACCCCGCGCGCTATATCGGGCTGTTCGATATCTTCGCCTTGTCCTCGGACAGCGAGCAGCAGCCGATCTCGGTGATGGAGGCGATGGCCGCCGGCCTGCCGGTGGCAGCGCCGATGGTGGGCGACGTCGCGCACATGGTCGCGCCCGACAACGCGATCCTGCTGGGCGAACCCGGCAGCGAGGCGGGGCTGATCGACAATCTGCGGCGGCTCGCCAGCGACCCCGCGCTGCGCGCCTCGCTGGGCGCCGCCAACCGGGCGAAGGCCGAGGCCGAGTTCGACGAGCGCAAGATGATCGAACGCTACGCCTCGCTCTACGGCCGCGCCATGGGACGGCCCGAGTTCGGGCGATGAGGCGGCGCTCCCGCACCCACCCCCGCTCAGCCTGAGCCAAAGCCCCGCGCCCCGACATCCGCTCAGCCTGAGCCTGTCGAAGGCCCCGCACCCACGCCAGCCCAACATCCCCATCGCCCCCGCGAAGGCGGGGGGCCCGCTTCTGCTCGAACGTCGGCGCAACAGCGGGATTCCCGCCTTCGCGGGAATGACGGGAAAGGGGAGGAGGATAGGAGAGCGGGACGACAGAGGCCAAGCCCCTGTTGGATTAGCGCGCGCACCCCTCCCGTTCCTGAATACACACGCAAGCGCGCGCAGGGCGGCGGGCCGGGGACGGTCCGGTCGAAACCGGATGCGTGCGGCGGACTGGCGGATGATCTGGTGCTAAGCCTCATTCCGCCAAGGGCTGATGGTCCTTCCATCTTGCGCTTTCGGTGGCTCCCGGCCGAAACCGGTGTGCGGCGAGGAAGGAAATCCAAAGCTGCCGCACAGCTGACCGTCTGCCGCCTGGGTTCGGCTTGTCCGATAGGTATCCGGCTCTCGCGAAAAGCCCACCCACCACCCCAACCCGCCGCCCCCGGATGATCCCGGGAAAGCACGTGCCTTGAGTCCGTACCGGGCAGATTTGGTACGAAGGCAAGTGATTTATAACCTAATTGGTTTGTAATGTCAATCTTGCTCTATAAGGGTCTGCCTTCATCGACCCAACGGCGCATGGCCGAGATCAACTGAATGGTCGGATAGTCGCGAATATCGTCCTCTGATGCTCCTTGCGCCAGTTCACGTTCCCAATGCCATTCCTGGAAGGCGGCATAATCGCCTTGTATCTTGGATGCACCGATATTGACGGCCCCGGCATGGTGGACAAGCCAATTGCGGACGATCCTGATAATCGCGACAAACTGGCCGCCATGGGCCTGGATGTCCCAACCTGATATGTCGGACAGACCCTTCTGGTAGTCGTAGCGATCGTGCTCTAGGATCAGAATCGACTTGTCCGTCAGCGGGGCAGGGCCGAAGCGTGCGCAGCCATGGTCCAGGCCGAGTTCGAACGGCATGTTCAGCCGGGCATATTGATCGGCGGCGGTGGATTTGCAGCGGCTGAGATCGTGGATGCCATAGCGCGAGCCACGGATCAGTTCGATGATCCGGTCCAGCCGGTTGGCGGCGTTGTTGGCATTTTCGGGGGCGATCCGGGGATAGAAATCCAGATCGGTGATGCAGAAGGCGACGGCCTGCAGCAGTGGTGCAAATTCATCGTCAAACGGGCAGTTGACGAACACCGATCTTTCAAACGGCGGGGCGGCGATCATCCCTTGGGTGGATGAGGATCGTTGCCGTACGAATTGCGCTCCCGAATGCGCCCGTCGCGCCCGTGGATATACAGCTCGGTGCGCTGGTTGCGGGCTAGAGTCGTTGCTGCGGCAATCGCTTCCTGCTGGGTCGCGTGATTGCTGCTGGCGCGGGACGACCCGGCTTTCCTGACACTCCACCCCCGCTCCGAGGGCACAACATGCTGACCTTGTTTCGACATGGCGGACTCCCTTGGTCCATCAACATAGTGTTGTGATTCGTTGTTGGGAAGGCCCACGAGTGGGGGAAGCGCCCATACTGGATCTATTGCGATATGCTTTCGGCGCCGCGCAATTTGCGATGACTTGCACTCAGAAAATGATGACAATCGGGGAAAACTATCTGTCAGGCTAATGTTTGCCCTGTTAGAACACTTCTGTATTCTTGCACAGAGGGAGTTAAATATGGGGCAGCTACCAGATTTCTTGCAATCCGGGGAAGCAGCACGGCTTTTTCCGGTCCTTGCTGATACGTCAAAAGAAGGCCGAACCCTTTCAATTTTTTTGGCATGTCTTGAAAACGTTAATGAGTTTGGACGTGCGATGCTCGGAAGCGTAGGACTCAAGCTTGGTTCGCGAGCCCGCATTGATACCTTCACTGAGGTTGTTTTCAAGAAAGGTGTTTCAGATTCAAGGCACCGTCCGGACGGGCTGATCAAAGTTACCACCGGCAAGTCGACTTGGACTGCTCTAGTAGAAGCTAAAGTTGGCACCGCAGAGCTAACCAACAATCAAATTGAAGCATACTTGGGTATAGCAAAATCTAATACAATTGATGCTGTTATAACGGTTTCAAATCAGTTTACAGCTTTGCCAACTCACCACCCACTCAGTGTCAGTTCGCTACTAACACGCAAAGTATCATTGTTTCATTGGTCATGGGGATATGTGATCACTCAGGCGCAGCTACTTCGTGAGCTTGGTGAAGTAGATGACCGTGAGCAGCTCATTCTCCTGTCTGAGCTGCAGAGATTTTTGCTTCATCCCAGTTCTGGGGTTAAAGAATTCGACCAAATGCCTGCGGCATGGTCGGATCTATGTGCAAACATAGCCGCGGGAGGTACGGCAAGCGTTAAAAATCCGGTATGTCACGACGTGGTTGGGTCATGGCATCAGGCACTTGATCGTCTCACAGGTGTTTTGAGCCGGCAGATCGGCAATCATGTCAAATTAGTTATGAGCAAATCTGACGCAATCGACCCTACGCAGCGTCAAAAAACAGCGCTCGCCGAGCTCGTCTCAGGGAATTGTGTTCAAAGCGAGTTACTGATCCCAGACGCAGCAGCCCCAGTTCAAATTTGTGCGGATTTTGGTAAGCGTTCTCTCAGCTTTCACATGCGTCTGAAGGCTCCCGCGGACCGGAAGTCTACTAAGGCGCGCCTGTCCTGGTTGACACGGCAACTGTCTGACACAGACAATAACGACCTTCATATCCGTCTGTTCTGGCCAGGCCGTTCGCCCACAACTCAGTATCCTCTGAAAGCTCTGCTGGCTGATCCCGACATTGCAATTTTGGATCGGCCTGGGATGGCGGTGCACAGCTTTGAAATTTTGCTGGTTCGCGATCTCGGGGCAAAATTTGCTCAAAGGAAGATTATCGTTACGGAATTGCTTAATTCGGCAAGCGCGTTTTATGATCTGGTAGGAGCCAAGGTTTCCGCCTGGCAACCGAAGCCGCCCAAAATTTCGGAGGGTAAACGTGAACCTGCCTCGGTCAGCACGGAAGCGATGCGGGACCAAGTGGAGCGGGAGGCGCTTGATCGAGCAGGCTAGCCCCCCTCAAATCAACTCATCCTCATCCAGCAGCCGGTCGTTCAGCAGCGCCTCGGTGATCTGATCCACCCGCTCCTCGACATCGCCGAAGCGCACCACCTCGGCGATGTGGACCAGCGCATCGCCCTGGTTGACGACCGGCAGCACCGCGTGGCCGATGATGATGCCGTCGATGGGGGCGCGGAATTCCATTGCGTCGTCGCCGAAGATGCCCGCGACGCGGCCGATGACCTCGCCCTTCTTCACCGCGTCGCCCGATTTCTGCTGGAGCATGCACAGGCCTCCGCGCGGGGCGCGGACCCAGATGGCGCGGCGGGAGCGGGCGGGGATGGTGACTTGGGTGGCTTCGGGGTGCGGCTGGATCATCTTGAGGTGCGCCATCACGTTGAGCACGCCGTTGACCCCGCAGCGCACCGACAGTTCGTCGAAGCGCAAAGCCTCGCCCGCCTCCATCAGCAGCATGTCGACGCCTTCGCCGCGCGCGATGTCGCGCAAGGAACCGGGGCGTAGCGGGCTTTCGATCACCGCATGCGCGCCGAACAGCATCGCAAGCTCGCGCAGTTTGTCGTTGTCGGGGACGATGCGGATCTGCGGCAGGTTGTAGCGGTGGACCGCGGCGGAGTGGATATCGATCCCCAGCGAGCAGTGGCAGATCACCTCCTTGAGGAACTTGTTGGCCAATTGTCCGGCGAGCGAGCCCTTGGCGCTGCCGGGGAAGGAGCGGTTGAGATCGCGCCGGTCGGGCAGATAGCGGCTGTGCGCCTGGAAGCCGAAGATGTTGACCACCGGCAGGAACAGCACCGTGCCTGCCATGCTGGCGGCATCGAGCTTGGCCAGCAGCCGCTGGATCACCGCAGTGCCGATGATCTCGTCGCCATGGATCGCGGCGGAGACGAAGATGCACGGGCCGGGGCGCGCACCGTGGAGAACGCGGACGTACAGGCTGGCAGGCAGCCCGGTCGCGGTGTTGCTGACGGGGATGGCGATGGTCGCGCTGGCCCCGGGATCGATCACCGTGCCTGCGATGGTGAAGGGCTGCGCGCTGGCGCCGGGGTCGGGGTCGGGGGGCAGGGCGCCATCGGCGGTGTTCAGGCTGTCGGTCATCGGGCCCCCGGCTGGCCCGTTGTCCTGCGTCTGGCTTGCGCGCCGGGCCGGGTGAGAGTATGACGCGATGCTGTCGGCAGGCGCAATACCATTCGTCGCGCAGGTCCATGCTTTTGTCTTCTCCCGCGCTTGACAGCCCGGGCGACTCCGCTTATGCGCGGCACTCATTTTCATTAAGCGGCTTAAAAACAGGCAGCGCATCTTAAAATGCGTGTGGCCTGTGTTTTGCGCTTTATGGTCGTGAAGCGTTGAGATGGGGTGCGGCTGACGCACCCTGTGGAGCAGGAGAAGTATTAAGTGGCACGTATCGCCGGGGTGAACATCCCTACCAACAAGCGCGTTATCATTGCGCTGACCTACATTCATGGAATCGGGCGCACCAAGGCGCTGGAAATCGCCGACAAGCTGGGTATCGATCACGCCCGTCGCGTTCAGGACCTGAGCGACGCCGAAGTGCTGCAGATCCGCGAAACCATCGATGCCGATCACACCGTGGAAGGTGACCTTCGTCGCCAGACCGCGATGAACATCAAGCGTCTGATGGATCTGGCCTGCTATCGCGGCCTGCGTCATCGCAAGGGCCTTCCGGTCCGCGGCCAGCGCACGCACACCAATGCGCGCACCCGCAAGGGCAAGGCCAAGCCGATCGCCGGCAAGAAGAAATAAGGACGCCGGGGCGCTTCATGCGTCCCGCCCTTGTTTTTCTTTCCCCAGCTTTATGGCCTGATATCAGGCCTTTATTCCAGGATAACGAACTATGGCACGCGAACCGCAAAGGCTCAAAAAGCGCGAGCGCAAGAATATCTCGTCTGGTGTTGCTCACGTCAACGCCAGCTTCAACAACACCATGATCACCATCACCGATGCTCAGGGCAACACGATCAGCTGGTCGTCTGCCGGCATGATGGGCTTCAAGGGCAGCCGCAAGTCGACCCCTTACGCCGCACAGGTGTGTGCTGAAGACGCGGGCAAGAAGGCCGCCGAACATGGCGTCCGCACGCTGGAAGTCGAAGTCAAGGGCCCGGGTTCGGGTCGTGAATCTGCGCTTCGGGCCTTGCAGGCCGTGGGCTTCACCATCACATCTATCCGCGATGTGACGCCGATCCCCCATAACGGGGTTCGTCCGTCCAAGCGGCGCCGCGTCTGACACCCAGGCTGTCTATGGGGGTGGCGGACGCGCCATCCTTTGCAATTTCCGGCCGGGGTTCCCAAGCGCGTTACCAGCGTCGCCCCCGCCCAACACTCAGGGGAAGTCCATGACTGTCAACATCAAGAACTGGCAGGAACTGAAGAAGCCGAACGGTCTTGAAATCAAGACCGGCGGTGATCCCAAGCGCAAGGCTACCTTTGTCGCAGAGCCGCTGGAGCGGGGCTTTGGCCTGACGCTCGGCAACGCGCTGCGTCGCGTGCTGCTGTCGTCGCTCCAGGGCGCGGCCATCACCTCGATCAAGATCGAAAACGCGCTGCACGAGTTTTCCTCGCTCGCCGGCGTGCGCGAAGACGTGACCGATATCGTCCTCAACATCAAGCAGATCGCGCTGAAGATGGAAGGCGAAGGCCCCAAGCGGCTTCAGCTTTCCGCCACCGGCCCTGCGCAGGTGAAGGCCGGCGACATCGCCGTGTCTGGCGATATCGAGGTGATGAACAAGGATCTGGTGATCTGCCATCTTGATGACGGCGCGACGCTGAACATCGAACTGACCTGCGACACCGGCAAGGGCTATGTCCCCGCCGTGGCCAACCGTCCGGTCGATGCGCCGATCGGCCTGATCCCGGTGGATTCGCTGTTCTCGCCGATCCGTCAGGTGTCGTACAAGGTGGAAAACACCCGCGTCGGCCAGGAACTGGACTATGACCGCCTGTCGCTGACCATGGAAACCGACGGCACCGTCGCTCCGGAAGACGCTCTGGCCTATGCTGCGCGCATCCTTCAGGATCAGCTGCAGCTGTTCGTCCACTTCGAAGACAGCCTGACCCAGGCGAGCTCGGGCTCGGTCAGCCAGGCGGCTCCCGAAGAAGGCGATGCCAACCAGATCAACCGTTACCTCCTCAAGAAGGTGGACGAGCTGGAACTGTCGGTCCGCAGCGCAAACTGCCTCAAGAACGACAACATTATCTATATCGGCGACCTGGTTCAGAAGACCGAAGCCGAGATGCTGCGCACTCCGAACTTCGGCCGCAAGTCCTTGAACGAAATCAAGGAAGTGCTCTCGAGCATGGGTCTTCGCCTCGGCATGGACATCCCCGGATGGCCGCCCGAGAACATCGAGGAAATGGCCAAGAAGCTCGAGCAGGAACTGCTGGGTTAAAGTTCAATCCTCCCCCAGCTTGCTGGGGGAGGGGGGCCATCCGCAGGATGGTGGAGGGGCAGGGCGCTATCGTTGGTGCAGAACCCCTCCACCACTGACCTGCGGTCAGCGGTCCCCCTCCCCGAGACAAGCTCGGGGAGGATTTACAAGATCGGCGTCGGCGGTGGCCGTTAACACCGCCTGGACCGGGGTACCTCGAACGGCCCCCTTACGAACGGAGTACGGAAAAATGCGTCACGGAATTGGCAAGCGCAAGCTGCAGCGGACGAGCTCGCACCGCATCGCGATGCTGCGCAACATGGCAGCCTCGCTGATCAAGCACGAGCAGATCACCACCACCCTTCCCAAGGCACGCGAACTGCGTCCCTATGTCGAAAAACTGATCACGCTGGCCAAGCGCGGCGGTCTTTCGAACCGTCGTCTGGCGATGGCTCGCCTGATGGACGAAACCCAGCTCGCCAAGCTGTTCGACACGCTGGCCCCGCGTTACGCCGACCGCGAGGGTGGCTACACCCGCGTGCTCAAGGCCGGTTTCCGCGCTTCGGACGCTGCACCGATGGGCATCATCGAACTCGTCGATCGCGACTTCAGCGCCAAGGGCCAGGACTCCGGTCCGGTCATGAGCGACGAAGACGAGTACGAAGGCGCATAATCGTTTCATCCTATACCGGATTGCCAAACAGGCCGCGAATGTCCACATTCGCGGCCTGTTTTCGTTTGTTCAATCAACACCATAGGGGATCGCCAATGCGCATTCGCGCCACTCTTGCCGCTTTGCTGGGGACCGCAGCCATGACACTTTCCGGACCGTTGATCGCACAGGAAGCGCCGTTGTCATATCCGGCCACCGAAACCGTGGACACGGTCGAGGAACAGTTCGGCGTGAAGGTGGCCGACCCCTATCGCTGGCTGGAAAACGACGTCCGGGTCGATCCCAAGGTCGCCGCGTGGGTGGAGTCGCAGAACAAGGTCACCGACGCCTATCTCGAGACCTTGCCCGGCCGCGCCGCGCTCGCCACCCGGATGCGCGCGCTTTACGACTATGCGCGCACCGGCGTGCCCGAGGTCGCAGGCAACCGCTATTTCTTCACCCGCAATTCGGGGCTGCAGAACCAGGCGGTGCTGTACGTCAGGGATGGCGCGAACGGCGCCGAGCGGGTGCTGATCGATCCCAATGGCTGGGCCAAGGACGGCGCCACCGCGCTTGATGCCTGGGTGCCCAGCGAGGACGGCAGCAGGCTGATCTATTCGATCCAGGATGGCGGCAGCGACTGGCGCACGGTCAAGATCCTCGATGTCGCCACCGGCAAGCCGCTGGATGACGAGGTCAAATGGGTCAAGTTCTCCGCGCTGGAATGGGACAAGGCGGGCAAGGGCTTCTATTATTCGCGCTTCCCCGAGCCCGACAAGGAGGGCGAGTTCCAGTCGCTCAACACCAACCAGGAAATCCGCTATCACGCGATCGGGACGCCGCAGAGCGCCGATCCGCTGATCTATGCGACGCCGCAGGAGCCTCAGCTCAACCACAGCGCACAGGTCTCCGACGATGGCAGCTTCCTGCTGGTCACCTCGTCCTCGGGCACCGATGAGCGCTATCGCCTCACCATGATCGATCTGGACGGCGCCAAGGCATCCCCATCGCAGCGCGTGATCGTGCCCGAGCTGGTCAACGACTGGCAGATGATCGGCATGGCCGGGGACCGGATTTATTTCGTCACCAACAAGGATGCGCCGCGGCTGCGCATCGTCTCGATGGCGCGCAACGGCAGTGAAGCCAGCATCGAGACGGTGGTGCCCGAAGGCGAGGCGGTGATCGCAGGCGCCTCGGTGGTCGGCGGCAAGCTGGTCGCCAACTATCTGCAGGATGCGCGCAACGTCGTGAAGCTGTTCGATCTGGCGGGCAAGCCGATGGGCGAGTTGCCGCTGCCGGGGATCGGTTCGGTCGGCGGCTTCGATGGCGATCTGGATTCGAAGGAAACCTTCTTTGCCTATTCGAGCTTCAACCGCCCGACGACGATCTATCGCTATGACCTGACATCGGGACAGGTCTCGCCATGGGCCGAGCCCAAGCTGGCGTTCAACCCCGACGATTATGCCGTCGAGCAGCGCTTCTATGCCAGCAAGGACGGCACCAAGGTGCCGATGTTCATCGTCCGCAAGAAGACCGTCACCGGCCCCGCGCCGACATTGCTCTATGGCTATGGCGGCTTCAACATCTCGGTGCTGCCCGGCTTCTCGCCGACGCGGCTTGCGTGGCTCGAGCAGGGCGGCGTTTATGCCCAGGCGAGCCTGCGCGGTGGCGGCGAATACGGCAAGGCGTGGCACGATGCCGGACGGCTCGCCAACAAGCAGAACGTGTTCGACGACTTCATCGCGGCGGGCGAATATCTGATCAAGCAGGGCGTCACCGGCAAGGACCAGCTGGCCATCGAAGGCCGCTCGAACGGCGGCCTGCTGGTGGGCGCGGTGGTCAACCAGCGGCCCGATCTGTTCAGCGCTGCGCACGCGGCGGTGGGCGTGATGGACATGCTGCGCTTCGACCGCTTCACCGCCGGGCGCTATTGGGTCGATGATTATGGCTATCCGAACAAGGAAGCCGACTTCAGGACGCTTCTGACCTATTCGCCCTATCACACGATCCGCAAAGCCGATTATCCCGCGGTGATGGTCTCGACCGCCGACACCGACGACCGCGTGGTGCCCGGCCACAGCTTCAAGTACACCGCGCGGCTGCAGGCGACTGAGGCCGGCGACAAGCCGCACCTGATCCGCATCGAAACGCGCGCCGGCCATGGCTCGGGCAAGCCGACCGACAAGATCATCGAGGAATTCTCCGACATCTACGCCTTCCTCGCACACTTCACCGGGCTGAAGATCGCAGGCGAGTAAGGCGATTTCTCCCCTCCCGCTTGCGGGAGGGGCAGGTCCGGCTTGCCGGGCCGGGGTGGGCCTGAAATTTGCGACGGTACAGGCCCACCCCGGCCTCGGCTGCGCCTCGTCCACCCCTCCCGCAGGCGGCAGGGGAGAGGGCGGTTATACGCCTCTCCCTTGATGGGAGAGGCAGCGAGACTTGGCAGCTTGCTGCCTTAGTCGCAGCGGTGAGGGTGATGGTGCGGCGGGGTGTAAAGGCCCGGCGTGGTACCCTTCGTTCAATCCGGAGAGATCACCCCCACCCCCGCTCTCCCCCATCAAGGGGAGGGCATCGGCGGCTATCATCCTTCTGCAGGCGTGTTCATCTAATGCCCCACAAACCTGAACACATCCTGTCAGCGCAGTTCAGGCTTTTCACAGCGCCGAATCGGTAATCCTGCATTCGTCCCGCACGGCACAGGGCCGCGCGGGGAGGAATGAAGGATTTGAACATGGCAAAGGCAAAGGGTGTGATTGGCGCGGCGCTGCTCGGTGCGGCTGCCATGGTTGCAGCGGCGATGCCGGCGCAGGCCCAGTGGGGCGGCGGCTGGCAGGGCGGTGGGCGCTGGGGCGGCGGTGGCGACCGCGCGGTCAACCAGTGCGTGCGCGCCGCAGAGTTCGAGGCGCGCCGTTTCGGCCGCTTCGCCCAGGTCACCCAGGTTCGCGACATCGATCGCACCCGCTTCGGGCTGCGCGTCGAGGGTCGCATCGTGGTCGATGGCAACGGGCGCTGGCGCGGTGGATCGGATCGCGGTCGCTTTACCTGCTTCGTGGATCGGGGCCGGGTGGTGGATGTGCGCCTCAGGGGACTCGGCAATTTTCGCTGAGGTCGTGCATGCCCATCAGGCTCCCTGGCGGTTCAGCGTGGCGACAGGCTGGACCGCCTAAACAATCGGTTGAATTTGGGTACAGCGCGGTGCGCCTTGGCCATGGATGTGAAAGGCAAATGATATGCTGAAAGCTTTGACAGGCCTGGGTGCGGCGGGCGCGATGATGGTGACGGGCTTTGCGCCCGCGATGGCTGCGCCTGTCTCCACCGGCTCCGGCGGCGGCGGTTACTCCGCGCTCGCCGATCTGGCATGGGACCAGCGCGATGAGCAGGCCGGCCAGTGGCGCGGCGGCTGGGGCAACCGTGGCTGGGGCAATCGCGGCTGGCGTGGTCGCAACCGCGGCATCGATGGCGGCGATATTCTCGCAGGCGCGCTGATCCTGGGCGGCATCGCGGCGATCGCGAGCGCGGCGACCAACAGCAGCCGCAACCGCAACGGTCCCAATGATCGCTACAGCTACAACGACGATGTCCGCTCTGCCTCGACCCAGTGCGGTGCGGCGGCAGCGGCGCAGTCGGGCTTCGGTGCCCGGGTCGAGCGGATCGACAATGTCGTGCGCGACGGCAATGGCTGGCGTGTCGAAGGTCTGGTCGGATCGCGCAATACCGGTGTCGACAGCTTCACCTGCGGCATCAGCTATGGCCGCATCGACTATGTCCGCTTCAACCGCGCCAATGGCGCTTGGGGCGCGGGCGATGTCGGCGTGAACGGTCAGGGGTTCGGCGATGCCGGCGACCCGGCCTATGTCCCGCCCCAGGGCGGCGACGATGATTTTGCCTATCGCAACGATGCGGACCCGTATCCGCCCGAATAAGCGGTTTGCCTACCGGACGGGGCGGGCTGGAAGCAGCCTCTCTCGTCCGGCTTCAACCCCTGCGGCGCGCTTTGCCCCTTCGCGCGCCGCAGGGGTAACCTGATGCGCATTCGCAGTGCGGAGGGGCAGCAAAGAGCGTTTCCCGATCAACCGTCGCCGCGATAGGCGGGAAGCGCGATGTTGTAGCGGATCGCAAGGCCGCGCAGCACGAAGCCCGCCACCGCGCCGATGATCGCGGCATATTCGATGTCCAGCCCGGCAAGCCGCAGCCCGACGTACAGGCCCGATGCCAGGGCGGCAGCGGTGACGTAGAGCTCGGGCCGCAGGATGATCGAGGGTTCGCCCGCCAGGACGTCGCGGATAATCCCGCCGACGCACGCGGTGATCACCCCCATCATGACCGCGGGCAGCGGGTCGACCCCGAACTGCATCGCCTTGGCCGCGCCGAACACGCCATAAGCGCCCAGCCCCACCGCATCGAACCAGTCGAGCATCCGCCCCTGCCACCAATGCTGCGGGGTGATCCATAACAATGCGGATACCGCCAGCACCACCACCAGCACGCCCGAATTGACGATCCAGAACACCGGCGCGCCGATCAGCAGATCGCGCACCGTGCCGCCGCCGACCCCGGTAACCAGCGCGAAGAAGGTGAAGGTGACGAACGTCTGCCGCTTTGCCGCTGCAGCGAGCGCGCCCGAGGCGGCGAACACCGCGATTCCGAACAGGTCGAGCGCACCCAATATGGTGCCGAGGTCGATGACAGGGGGCAAAGGGGTAGCCATGGCGAGGGGCTTTAGAGGATCGGCGCGCGGATTTCACCCGCGATTGTGCGGACGGGCCATCGCGCGCGCCAGCTAGATCGGAAGCCCCGATTGCGGCTTGGCCTCTTTGAGCACGAAGCTGGTGCTGATCGACTTGATCCCCGCGATCGGGCGCAGCCGCTTGTTGGCGAAATCGGCATAGCTGTCGAGATCCTGGCTGACGACGGTAAGGATATAGTCCGCGCCGCCGGTGACCTGGTGGCAGGCGATCACCTCGTCCAGCCCCGCGACCGCGTCCTCGAACGCGCGGGTAAGCGCGTCGTTATGATCGGCGATCTCGACGCTGACATAAGCGAGCACGCCCAGCCCCAGGGCTCGGCGGCTGAGCCGTGCGGAATAGCCGCGGATCACGCCGTCCGCCTCCAGCCTGCGCACCCGCCGCCAGCAGGGCGAGGCCGACATGCCGACGGTTTCGGCAAGCTCCGCATTGGTGATGCGGCCATTGTCCTGCAGCGCGCGCAGGATACGAATATCTTCCGGTTCCAGTTCGATCATCGGCAGGATGTACCTTGATGGAGGCTTAAAGGGAAGGATTATCCCGATCAGAGCGCTGTAGGGCAAGAAATCGAAAGGATTTTTCGTGCAGCGCATGGTATATCAGCGCTCAAGCCATCACAGGGGACGATGCATGGAAAGCCTTCTCATCCGGCCCGACGCGGTCGACTTCTCCTCCATTCCGCAGGTGCCCGAAGGCACCTGTGTCGCACCGCTGCAGCGGCCTGCGCATCTGGGCGAGGATTGGCTTGAACCGCAGCAGCGCGTCTACACCGCCGAGGAGCACGGCATCTGGGATGATCTGTTCGCGCAGCAGATGGACGTGCTGCCCGGCCGCGCGGCGAGCAGCTTCTTGGCGGGGCTGAAGCGGCTCGATCTGGGGCGCGGCTGCGTTCCCGATTTCGGTGCACTCAGCGAGGAGCTGCAACCGATCACCGGCTGGTCGGTGGTGCCGGTGCCGATGCTGATCCCCGATCATGTATTTTTCTATCACCTCGCCAACCGGCGCTTCCCGGCGGGCAATTTCATCCGCACCCGCGCGCAGTTCGATTACATTTCCGAGCCCGACGTGTTCCACGACGTGTTCGGCCATGTGCCGATGCTGACCGACCCGGTCTATGCCGATTACATGCAGGAATATGGCCGCGCGGGCTGGAAGGCGCTTGCGTACAACCGCTTGAAGGCGCTTTCGGCGCTGTACTGGTACACGGTCGAATTCGGGCTGATCCGCGAGGCCGAGGGCATCCGGGCCTATGGCGCGGGCATCCTGTCAGGGCCGCTCGAGGCGAAATTCTCGGTCGAGGGGCAGTCGCCCAACCGCGTGCATCTCGAAGTCGACCGGGTGATGCGCACCGACTACGTCATTTCGGACATGCAGCCGACCTATTTCGTGATCGACAGTTTCGAGGAACTCTACCGCAAGACCGTCGAGCGCAATTTCGACGATCTGTATCGCGGGCTCAATCCCGGCTTTACCTATTCAAACCAGGCTGTGCTGGGCGGCGACAAGGTCTATCATCTGGGCACCCAGGAATACGCCAATCGCGGCGGGCAGGGGTCTGGCGCCAAGCCGGTGTGATATGATGTGCTCCGGGCGGGCGGCATCGCTGCCGACCGCCCGGAACCGGTCATCAGGCCTTGGGCATCAGCACGCCGTCGATGACGTGGATCACGCCGTTCGACTGCGGGACATCCGCCTGGGTGACGATCGCGGTGCTGCCGCCTTCGCCGGTCAGCACGACATTGGTGCCGTCCATCTTGGCGGTGAGCTTTTCACCCTGCACGGTGGTCAGCGTCGCGGTGCCGTTGCCATCGGTGATCGCCTTGGCAAGATCGGCAGCGGTCATGCGGCCCGGCACCACGTGATAGGTCAGGATGCCCGACAGCTTGGCCTTGTTTTCAGGCTTCAGCAGCGTGTCGACGGTGCCGGCAGGCAGCTTTTCGAACGCGGTGTTCACCGGAGCGAAGACCGTGAACGGTCCGGTACCGGCGAGCGTATCGACCAGGCCTGCAGCCTTGACCGCAGCGACGAGCGTGCTGTGGATCGGCGATTCCGAAGCGTTCTCGACGATGTTGCGGGTGGGCAGCATTTCCGCGCCGCCGACCATGACGGTGCCGGTTGCATTCATGCCGTTGGCTGCGGCGTCGTCGGTGGCCATCGGTGCGTCAGCCGGAACGGTGACGTCGGATTCGGTGGTGACGTTTTCCGATCCGCAGGCGCCGAGGATCAGGGCTGAGGCCGCCACGAAGGACGAAAGAAAAGCGGTTTTCATTGAAGCATCTCCTTGTGCGCTGGCCATTATCTTTTCCACATCACGCGGTTGCTGATGCGTTGATGGGTCGTCATGACGAATGCCATGACATGGCCGTGCGACAAACGAACGGCGCTGAAGGGTTATTGTTTCCCTCGGAACGAAAGATATGTCGGCATCGGCCGCATCCGGGGCGTTTGCCAGCGCACATTTCATCGGATAGGTTTCGCCGCATGACCAAGCCACGTCCGTTTCACATCGACATCCCCCAGGCCCAGCTCGACGATCTGAGGCAGCGCATCCTTGCGGCGCGCTGGCCCGAAAAGGAGACGGTGGACGACTGGGATCAGGGCATCCCACTGGCCGTGGTGCAGGATTATGCAGCCTATTGGGCGGACGGCTATGACTGGCGCGCCTGCGAGGCGGCGCTCAACGCCTATCCGCAATTTCTGATCGAACTCGGCGGCGTCGACATCCACTTCCTCCACATCCGCTCGGCCCATGAGGGCGCGCGGCCATTGATCATGACGCATGGCTGGCCGGGATCGGTGCTGGAATTCATGGAGGTGATCGAGCCGCTGACCAACCCGGCCGACCCTGCCGACGCGTTCCACCTCGTCATTCCCTCGCTCCCCGGCTTCGGCTTTTCGGGCAAGCCCACCGAGCCGGGCTGGTCGATCGCCAAGATCGCCAAGGTGTGGAACGACCTGATGCTGGCTTTGGGCTATGAGCGCTATTTCGCGCAGGGCGGCGACTGGGGATCCGGGGTAACGCTGGAGATCGCTCGGCAAGATCTGGGCGCGTGCGCCGCGGTGCATTCGAACATGGTGCTGGCGCTGCCCGACCCTGCGACCATGGCGGATCTGAGCGGTCTGGAAAAGCGCGCGGCGGCGCGGATGCAGTATTATCAGGAAAAGGAAAGCGGCTATTCGGCGATCCAGAAGACGCGGCCGCAGACCATCGGCTATGCGCTCGCCGATTCCGCGGTCGGCCAGATGGCCTGGATCCTCGAGAAATTCCGCAACTGGTCGGATTGCGACGACACGTTTTCGGGCTTCAGCCGCGATGCGTTGCTTGACACGATCACCTTGTACTGGCTGACCAACTCGGCAGCCTCCTCGGCGCGGCTCTACTGGCACAGCTTTTCGAACATGGGGTTCGACCCGGTCAGCGTGGCGATGGGCGGGACGATCTTCCCCAAGGAGCTGTTCCAGACCTCGCGCCGCTGGGCGGAAAAGCGCTTCAGCAACATCATCTACTGGAACGAGGTCGATCGCGGCGGGCATTTTGCCGCGCTGGAGGTGCCGCAGATCTTCGTGGAAGAGGTCCGCGCCTGCTTCCGCAACGCTGCACTCTGACAACACACGAACCCCGCCAGCTTTGGGCTGACGGGGTCGTGTGATCCTGTGGTCTTACTTCGAGATGCGGGTGCTGGTGATGCCCTGCTTTTCCAGGATCGCCTGCACGCTGTCCTTGCCGACCAGATGCGCCGCGCCGACCGCGATGAACACGGTGCCGGGCTGTTCCATCCGCGTCTTGATCCAGTTGGCCCAGTTGGTGTTGCGGTCGGTCAGCAGCGCGTCGTACAGCCCCGGATAGCTCTCGAAGCCTTCGTTGAGCAGCGTATCGAGCCGGGTCAGATCGCCCTTGCCCCAGGCGTCGACCATCGTGTCGATCTGGGTGGTGACTTCGGGGACGCCATCGAGCGTCACGTCGAGAAACGCGATCTGCTCCTTGGTCGCGAGCGAATTGAAGATGCCCAGCTGCTGCTCGATCGTCTCGAGCTGGCCGACCGGCTTGGCCTGCGCCTTGGCGGCGTTGGACAGCACTTTTTCGGCGCCGCTGTTGGGGTCATAGCCCTGCATCAGCAGCGGCACGGTGGTCAGCGTCACCGCGGCGAACCAGGGCTTGTAGCCGTCGAGCGATGCCGCCGGAATTTTGAGCGTGCCCAGCGCGGATTCGTATTTGGCGAGCACCGGGGCGTCGAGCAGGCTGCGCAGCGTGGTGCCGGCCGGATTGGTCGCCATCTTTGACAGGATCGTGGGCATGGTCGATGGGTCCTCGGGCTCGGTGACTTCGAGCACCAGCTCGTCCGATCCGTCGAACGCGGCCTTGATGTCGTCCTTCAGCCAGTTGAGCCCCGGGCGCAGCACATGCACCGTGCCGAACAGGTAGATGGTGGTGTCCTTGTCGCGCACGATCCACATCGCGGGGTTCACGTCCTGCGTCGCAGGCGCGGTGGCGGCGCCCAGCACCTCGGCGACGCTGGTCTGGTCGCGCGCCAGCAGCGGCTGGCTGGCAAAGCCGAGCGCGGTAACCCCGGCAAGCGCAAGCGTGGCGGCGGTGGTTCGCAATGTCCTGATAATGGTCATGATGGGAAGTATCCTTTGATCGTGTTGGGGGAGGGGAATGAAAAAGGTCGGTCAGCGCAGCTTGTACCAGGCATAGGCGACCGCGCTGGCGGCGAACCCTGCCAGGAACAGCCACAGCGCATCGGGTTCGGGCACGATGCCGCCCTTCCACAGGATGAACCATGTCGGATAGCCGATGAGCATGACGTTGCCGGCGACGACCGTGGTCTTGATGTGAATGGTCCTTTCCAGCTCGTCCGAGACCTGCATCAGCTTCCATGAACCGATGGTGGTGGCAACGACGAACAGGATGGCGCTGGCCACCGCGAGCCAGGGCGGAATGCTGTTGGCGGAAAGCAGGTCTGCCTTCTCGTCCTCGAAAAAGCCGACCATAAAGCCCGACAGCAGCCCGATGCAGAACAAGGTGCCCACCACCAGGTTGACCCGGCGCTTGCGCAGCCGCGCACGTGCCTGCCAGTCTGTTTCAGCCATGATCGCCTCCGTTGAACTCGTCATCGAAAATCTCCTCGATTGGCATTTCGAACAGCCGCGCGATCCGGAAGGCGAGCGGCAATGAGGGGTCGTATTTTCCGGTCTCGATCGCGTTGACCGCCTGGCGCGAGACATCCAGCCGCGCGCCGAGTTCGGCCTGGCTCCAGTCACGCTCGGCGCGCAGCACCTTCAGCCGGTTCTTCATGTCGTCCATCCGTGGGTCATCCTCTCGCCTCCTCGCGGCCCGATCACGCCAGCACCAGAAAGACCGGGGCCAGCAACACCGCCGCACCGCCTGAAGCGGGCGAGGGGACATCGGGGGCATCGCCGCTGATCCAGGCGCACACCAGCCCGGTCAGCAGCGCCGATCCCAGCCCCGCGACCCACAAGGGCGGGCGGCGGACGGTGCGGGCGTCGAGCGCGGGGCGGAACATGGTCATCGCGAAGTCCTGTCATTGTCCACTGACCAAATGTCAGCTTACCCTGACTTTATGTCGTGATTCGCTGACCATGTCAAGTGACCCTGACTTAGTGGCAGTGACGCATGACATCCGCTACGGAAAGTGGCGGTTTTCGGTGGCTGGTCAGCCCCCGCCTGCGCTGATAGCCTGTCGGCCAACGACAACGGGAGAGACAACCATGGCGGACGAATCGGCCACCAGCATCCACGCGCGCACCTGCCATCTGTGCGAGGCCAATTGCGGCGTGCTGGTCGAGGTGCAGGGGCGCACCGTCGTCTCGATCAAGGGCAATCCCGATCATGTGCTCAGCCGCGGCCATATCTGCCCCAAGGCGACCGCGCTCGCGGATCTGCAGGATGACCCCGACCGGCTGCGCCGTCCGGTCAAGCGCGTGGGCGACAGCTGGCAGGAGATCGACTGGGACACCGCCTTTGCCGAGATCGGTGCGCGGATGGCAGAGGTGATGGCAGGCGGCGGCCAGCCCGCGATGTACATGGGCAACCCCAATGCCCACAATTACGCCACAGGCACGCAAACCGGCGTTCTGCGCAAGGCGATGAAATTGCGCACGCTGTATTCGGCTTCGACGCTCGACCAGATCCCGCACCAGTTGATCCAGATGTGGATGTACGGCCACAACGCATTGTTCCCGATCCCCGATGTCGATCGCACCCGGTTCATGCTGATCATCGGCGGCAATCCGCTCGCCAGCAACGGCAGCGTGTGGACCGTCCCCGATGTGAAGAAGCGGCTTAGGTCCGTGCAGAAGCGCGGCGGGCAGGTGGTGGTGATCGACCCACGCCGCACCGAGACCGCCAGAATCGCCGACGCACACCATTTCATCCGGCCCGGCACCGACACCGCCTTGCTGCTCGCCCTGCTCAAGGCGCTTGACGAGGCGGGGCTGATCAAGCCCGGCAGGCTCGAGCCGATGCTCGACGAGGGTTGGGCAGCGGCGTGGGAGGCGATCCGCGGCTTCGATGTCGCACGCCTCGCAGGCCATTGCGGCATTGCCGAGCCAGTGATCCGCGATCTGGCGGCGACCCTGGGCAATGGCGAGCCGGCCATCGTCTATGGCCGCATGGGGGTTTCGGTCACCGAGGCGGGGACGCTCAACCTGTGGCTGATCCAGCTGCTCAACATCGCGACCGGCAATCTGGACCGCGAGGGCGGGGTGATGTTCTCGTCCCCCGTGGTCGATCTGGTGGCGGGCGCTGGCCCCGGGACCTACGACCGCTTCCGCTCGCGCATCGGCGACCGGCCCGAGGTGATCAGCGAATTTCCCAGCGCGCTGCTGCCGCAGGAGATCGCGACCCCGGGCGAGGGGCAGATCAAGGCCCTGGTGGTGCTCTCGGGCAATCCGGTGCTTTCGGCGCCCGGCGCGTGGGGAGAGGCGCTGCCGCTGCTCGACCTGATGGTGTCAGTGGACATGTACGTGACCGCCACCAGCGCGCACGCGCACTACATCCTGCCACCCTGCGGTCCGCTCGAAAAGGATCACTATCCGCTGTTGCTTGGGCCCATCGCGATCCGCAATTATGCCGATTACTCGGCTGCGACGCTGCCGATGGAGGAAGGCGCCAAGGCGGACTGGGAGATCGTCGCCGAGATGGCGCGCGCGATCCTGCACGCCTGCGGCGAGGCGGTGCCCAATATCGTGCCCCCGCGCACCGTGCTCGCCTCGATGCTCGCGCGTTCGGATTATGACGTGACGCTCGAGGAGCTCGAGGCGAACCCCAATGGCAGGGACTTCGGCCCGCATGTCCAGCGTCTGCCTGAGCGCCTGCAGACCCCAGACAAGCGCATCGCCTGCGCGCCGGCATTGTGCCTGGAGGCGCTTGAACAGTGGCGCACGGCGCTTGCCGACACCCCGGCGGACTCCCTGCTGCTGATCGGGCGGCGGCATGTTCGCAACAACAACAGCTGGCTGCACAATTCGCCAAGGCTGGCCAAGGGGCCCGATCGCTGCACCGCGATGATCCACCCCGATGATGCCGTGGCGCATGGTGTCACCGATGGCGATCTGGTGCGGATCTCCAGCCGCGTCGGCTCGGTCGAGGTTGCCGCGGAAATCAGCGAGGATGTGATGCCGGGGGTGATCTCGATCCCGCACGGCTTTGGCCATGACAAGCCGGGGACGCGGCTTTCCGTCGCGGGTCGGCGCCCCGGCGTGTCGCTCAACGACCTCACCGATCCGCAGGCGATGGACCCGATTTCGGGCAATGCGGTGCTCAACGGAACGCCGGTGACGCTGGAGAGGGTTCGGGAGGTGGTGGCGGCGGAGTAGCGCTTTCGACGCTACAGCTATCGTCGCCCCTGTCACTTTGCCGGTCCCCCGCGAAGGCGGGGGCCCATCTCCCGGCAGGTGCGACATCGGCAGGGCAGGAGATGGGCCCCTGCCTGCGCAGGGGACCAGCTAGGGCAAGCAAAACTTGGCCCCCGCACACCAAGCCTGAATCACCTGCGACTTGACCCCAGCGCCGCCATCGGCCAAAGCGCGGCGCAATCATTGTGCACTTGCGAAGGCCCGGACTTTTGAGCGAGCAAAGCCTCTCATTCCAGGACATGATCCTGACCCTGCACAGCTTCTGGAGCCGTCATGGCTGCCTGATATTGCAGCCTTATGACATGCCGATGGGCGCAGGGACGTTCCACACCGCGACCACCTTGCGCGCGCTGGGCCCGGATCCGTGGAATGCGGCGTTCGTCCAGCCGTGCCGCCGCCCGACCGATGGCCGCTATGGCGAGAACCCCAACAGGCTGCAGCATTATTACCAGTATCAGGTGATCCTCAAGCCTTCGCCCGGCGACATCCAGCAGCTCTATCTCGACAGCCTGACCGCGATCGGCGTCGATCCGCTGCTGCACGACATCCGCTTTGTCGAGGACGACTGGGAAAGCCCGACGCTCGGCGCCTGGGGGCTGGGCTGGGAGGTCTGGTGCGATGGCATGGAGGTGACGCAGTTCACCTATTTCCAGCAGATGGGCGGTTTCGACTGCAAGCCTGTCGCGGGCGAGCTGACCTACGGGCTCGAGCGGCTGGCGATGTACATCCAGGGCAAGGACAGCGTCTACGACCTCGATTTCAACGGCAACGGTGTGACGTATGGCGACGTGTTCCTGGAAAACGAACGCCAAATGAGCGCGTGGAATTTCGAGGTGGCGAACACCGAGAGCCTGTTCGACGCCTTCCGCAAGGCAGTCGCCGAATGCGAGAACTGCCTCGACGCCAAGCTGCCGATCCCCGCGTACGAGCAGGCGATCCAGGCGAGCCATGTCTTCAACCTGCTGCAGGCGCGCGGGGTGATCTCGGTCGCCGAACGCCAGGCCTATATGGGCCGCGTGCGCGATCTCGCAAAGGGCAGCTGCCAGGCTTGGATGGAGAAGAACGGGTGGGCGGCATGACCGACTTCCTGCTCGAACTGCTCTCCGAGGAAATCCCTGCGCGGATGCAGGGCAAGGCGCGCAGCGATCTCGAGAAATTGTTCGCCGAACAGCTCGCCGCGGCCGGCCTCAAGGCTCAGAGCCTGCAGACCTTCTCGACCCCGCGCCGCCTCGCATTGATCGCGCGCGGCCTGCCCGAGACCACCGAAGCCGTGTCCGAAGAGCTCAAGGGCCCGCCCGCTGATGCGCCCGATGCCGCGGTCGATGGCTTCCTGCGCAAGGCGGGGCTGACCCGCGACGCGCTCGAGACCCGCGACGTCAAGGGCCGCGCGACCCTGTTCGCGGTGATCGAAAAGCCCGGCCGCGCCACCGCCGATGTGCTGGCCGACGCGATCCCCGCGATCATCCGTGCTTTCCCCTGGCCCAAGTCGATGCGCTGGGGCACCGCGAGCCAGACCACGGAATCGCTGCGCTGGGTGCGCCCGCTGCAGGGCATCATCGCGCTGCTCGGCGGCTATGTCGTGCCGTGCGAGGTCGACGGGCTGGTCGCGGGCGACAGCACGGTCGGCCACCGCTTCCACCACAAGGGCGCGGTGACGATTTCGGGCGTCGAGGATTACGCGAGCGCGCTGCGCGCCGCACAGGTGATCGTCGATCATGACGAGCGCGCCGCCATCATCCGCGACGGCGCGGCCAAGGCAGCGTCGGACGCTGGCTGCGTACTGGTCGAGGATGAAGGGCTGGTAGTCGAGAACGCCGGGCTCACCGAATGGCCGGTGCCGCTGCTCGGCCGCTATGACCCCGCATTTCTTGAGGTCCCGCCTGAGGTCATCCAGCTAACCACCCGGATCAACCAGAAATATTTCGTCGTGCGCGATGCTGCAGGGGCATTGGCGCCCGCGTTCGTCTGCACCGCGAACATCTCCGCGCACGATGGCGGCAAGGCGATCGTCGCGGGCAACGAGAAGGTGCTCGCAGCGCGGCTCTCCGATGCGCGGTTCTTCTGGGAACTCGACCAGAAGAAGACGCTCGAGCAGCATTCGGAGAAGCTGCAGAACATCGTGTTCCACGAAAAGCTGGGCACCGTCGCCGACAAGGTCGAGCGCGTCGCCAAGCTGGCGCGGTGGTTGTGCGAAGAAGGCATCGTCAAGGGCGACGCGGCGCTCGCCGAACAAGCCGCACGCCTGTGCAAGGCCGATCTGGTCACCGAGATGGTCGGTGAATTCCCCGAACTTCAGGGGCTTATGGGCGGTTATTACGCGGCTAGGCAAGGTCTCGACCCGCTAGTGTCGGATGCAATTTCAGGGCATTACGGTGCAAAGATTACATCTCCGCCGAACCCGGTTCTACTCGCGCTGTCGTTGGCCGATAAGCTTGACACGTTAAATGTGTTCTTCTCGATTGATGAGAAGCCGACCGGGTCTCGTGATCCATTTGCATTGCGGCGAGCAGCGATAAACAGTCTGTTTCTGATCAATGCCACGAGAGTGAGTTACGACTGGTCGTCAGTACTAAGACAAGATGTAATCGAATTCATCATTGATCGGTGGATTGTTCAGAACACTCAAGCTGGGGGTCGCCCCGACCTTATCAAGGCGGTGGTCGGCGCTGGTGAGCAAGGCAATTTCATTCGCATAGGCGCTCGAATGCGTGCGCTCCAAGCCTTTGTCGAGACGGGCGAGGGGGGGAACCTGCTCGCCGGGTACAAGCGCGCGGCGAATATATTGAAGAAGGAAGACATTTCCGGGTCCCCTGCGCAGGCAGGGGCCCATCTCCCGGCAGGTGGAACATCGGACGGGCAGGAGATGGACTCCCGCCTTCGCGGGAGACCGGATGAGGGAACGGGCAGCGTGCTGTCTTACACCCCCGAACCCGCCGAAGCCGCGCTTATCGCTGCGCTCGATGACGCCGAACCCCGCGCCATCGCCGCGATCGAAGCCGAAGACTTCGAAGGCGCGATGGCTGCGCTTGCGGTTTTGCGCGCACCGATCGATGCGTTCTTTGACGACGTGACTGTCAACGATGCGGACCCCGCCAAGCGCGCCGCGCGGCTGGGGCTGCTCAGCCGGTTCCGCGCTGCGGTTCACCGGGTTGCCGATTTTTCGAAGATCGAGGGATAATCTCGACACCCTTCACCAACATTCAAGACGGACAGGCAGTATTGCGATGACCAAATATGTGTACCGGTTCGGTGGCGGCGCCAATGATGGTGGCGCGGGTGACAAGTTCCTGCTCGGTGGCAAGGGTGCCAATCTGGATGGCATGGCGTCGATCGGCCTGCCGGTGCCTCCCGGCTTCACCATCAGCACCGAAATGTGCACGCGCTATTATCAGGACGGCGAGGTTTTCCCCGACAGCCTGAAGGCCGAGGTCGCAGAAGGGCTCAGGCATATCGAAGCTATCACGGGCAAGAACTTCGGCGATGCCGCCGATCCGCTTCTGGTCTCGGTTCGCTCGGGCGCGCGCGTGTCGATGCCCGGCATGATGGACACCGTGCTCAACCTGGGCCTCAACGATGCCACCGTCGAGGGGCTGGCGCAGGTCTCGGGCGACGAGCGCTTCGCGTGGGATAGCTACCGCCGCTTCGTCCAGATGTATTCGGACGTGGTGCTGGGTCTCGACCATGATGCGTTCGAGGAAGCGCTCGAGATCATGAAGGAAGACAACGGCTTCTTCAGCGATACCGAGATGGAGGCGAAGCACTGGAAGGCGCTGGTGGCCGAATATATGGCGCTGGTGCAGGACCAGTGGGGCAAGCCGTTCCCGCAGGACGTGCACGACCAGCTCTGGGGCGCGGTCGCCGCGGTGTTCGGATCGTGGCAGTCGGAACGCGCCAAGGTCTATCGCCGGCTCAACGACATTCCGGCCGAATGGGGCACCGCGGTCAATGTGCAGGCGATGGTGTTCGGCAACATGGGCGATACCTCGGCGACGGGCGTGGCGTTCACCCGCAACCCCTCGACCGGCGAGAACCTCTATTACGGCGAGTTCCTGATCAACGCGCAGGGCGAAGACGTGGTCGCAGGCATCCGCACGCCGCAGTACCTCACCCGCCAGGCGCGCGAGGAAGCCAATGCCAAGCCGCAGAGCATGGAAGAGGCGATGCCCGAAACCTATGCCGAGCTGGCGCGGGTGTTCGATATCCTCGAAAAGCACTATCGCGACATGCAGGACATCGAGTTCACGGTCGAGCGCGGCAAATTGTGGATGCTGCAGACTCGCTCGGGCAAGCGCACCGCCAAGGCGGCGCTGCGGATCGCGGTGGACATGGCGAATGAAGGCCTGATCACCGAGGAAGAGGCGATCGCGCGCGTCGATCCGATGGCGCTCGACCAGTTGCTCCACCCCTCGCTCGATCCCGATGCGGTGCGTGACGTTCTGACCAAGGGCCTGCCTGCGTCTCCGGGCGCGGCGAGCGGGCTGATCGTGTTCGATGCCGACACCGCCGAACGTCGCAACGAGATGGGCGATTCGGTGATCCTGGTGCGGATCGAGACCAGCCCCGAGGACATCCACGGCATGCACGCGGCGCGCGGCATCCTGACCGCACGCGGCGGGATGACCAGCCACGCCGCCGTGGTCGCACGCGGCATGGGGCGCCCCTGCGTTTCGGGTGCGGGGAGCCTGTCGATCGACAACAAGGAGCGCGTGCTGCGCATCGGCAAGCGCGAACTGCGCGAGGGCGACACCATCACCATCGACGGCACCACCGGCGAGGTGATGATGGGCTCGGTCCCCACCGTGCAGCCCGAACTGGTCGGCGATTTCGGCGTGCTGATGGGTTGGGCCGACAAGGTCCGCCGCCTCAAGGTGCGCACCAATGCCGAGACGCCCGAGGACTGCCGTGTGGCGCGCGATTTCGGTGCCGAGGGCATCGGCCTGTGCCGCACCGAGCACATGTTCTTCGAGGCGAGCCGCATCACCAATGTCCGCCAGATGATCCTCGCCGAGGATGAGGCGGGCCGGCGCGCCGCGCTGGAGAAGCTGCTGCCCGAACAGCGCGCCGACTTCCACAGCATCTTCGAGGTGATGGCAGGGCTTCCGGTCACCATCCGCCTGCTCGATCCGCCGCTGCACGAGTTCCTGCCGCACAGCGAGAGCGAGTTTGCCGAAGTCGCGCAGGCTGCAGGCGTCGGTGTCGAGGTGCTCAAGCGCCGTGCCAACGAGCTGCACGAGTTCAATCCCATGCTCGGCCATCGCGGCTGCCGCCTGGGCGTGACGTACCCTGAAATCTACGAGATGCAGGCCCGCGCAATCTTCGAGGCGGCGTGCGATGTCGCGGCCAAGAGTGGCGCGGCACCGATCCCCGAAGTGATGATCCCGCTGGTCGCCACAAGGCGCGAGCTCGAGCTGATGAAGAAGGTGGTCGATGTCGCCGCCGAGATGGTGTTCGCCGAAAAGGGCCGCCGGATCGAATATCTGGTCGGCACGATGATCGAGCTGCCGCGCGCGGCGCTGATGGCCGACGAGATCGCCGAGGTGGGCGAGTTCTTCAGCTTTGGTACCAACGACCTCACGCAGACCACGCTCGGCGTCAGCCGCGACGATGCGGGACGGTTCCTGACGCAATATGTCGACAAGGGCATCTTCGCGCGCGATCCGTTCGTCAGCCTCGATATCGAGGGTGTCGGCCAGCTGATCGAGATCGCGGTGCAGAAGGGCCGCAAGACCCGCCCCGACATCAAACTGGGCATCTGCGGCGAGCATGGCGGCGATCCCGCCAGCATCGCGTTCTGCGAGACGACCGGCCTCGATTACGTCAGCGCCTCGCCCTATCGCGTGCCGATCGCAAGGCTGGCTGCGGCACAAGCGGCGCTGAAGAAGGGCTGACTCGCTCTCCCCTCCTGCAGGCGGGAGGGGCAGGCCCGGATTTCCGGGCCGGGGTGGGCCTGGAGTTCACACGGTTCAGGCCCACCCCGGCCTCGGCTTCGCCTCAGCCACCCCTCCCGCAAGCGGGAGGGGAAATGGAGGTGCCGCCGCATCGCCTCTAATCCTCTTGCGTTATGCCTCGATCTTCCGGCATAGGCTGTGCCAAAACAGGAGGGGTCATGCACTTTGGGGTTCGCTATGGGTTGCTGCTGGTGGCCGGGCTGGCGCTCGGGACGGGCGCTGCGGTGGTGCAGTTGCGCCAGAGCTTTGCCGCGTTGGGCATCGAGAACGGACCCTGGCGCACGGCGGCGAAGGTTGGCACCAAGGACGCGAGCGTCGCCACCCGGGCCACGGTGGCCTTGCGCGGCCTGCTGGCGCTGCCCGAGCGCGAGGCGATCTATTTCAATGCTTCCAGCGACAGCCAGGGCCGCAAGCTCACCGGCAAGTGCAGCTATCTTGTGTCCGGCGGCGCGCTGGATGCGCGCTGGTGGAGCCTGACGCTGTATGACGCCAAGGGCTATCTCATCCCCAACCGGGCGAGCGTGTATTCGCTGGGCAGCGCCGCGCTGGCGCCCGAGGAAGCGTCGAACTGGCAGGTCGATATCGCCCGCACCCGCCGGGGCACGCACTGGATCGCGATGCCCGACGATCAGCCGTTCGAGCTCACGCTGCGCGCCTATCACCCTTCGCCAAAGCTGCTTGCCGCGCGGGGCAGCGTGACGCTGCCGCGAATCGAGCGCAGGGAGTGCCGGACATGAGCCGCTGGATCGGACCGCTGATCGTCGCCGTGCTGGCCGCGCTGGCAGCCTGGTACACCACCCTGGCCGCAGCCCCGATGGTGATCATGGACCGCGCCTGGGAGCAACTGGCGGCGCAATCGGGCTTCAACCGCATGGCGCACGGCCCGCTGGTCACCGCCGAAAGCCAGTTCGTTGTGCGGCCCAGCCCGGATCTTGCCTATTCGGTGTGCGCGTTCGACCTGACCCAGGGGCCGCTCCGCGTGCACGCGCACCCCGTGCCCGACCATTACTGGTCGCTCACCGTGTTCGACAGCGAGACCAACGTCGCATTCGTCGAAAGCGATCGCGACAGCAAGGGTGCGCCGGTGGAGGTCATTCTGGCGACTGCCGACCAGACGGTTCCAGCAGGGGTGCGCACGGTAACGATGCCCGGCGCCAAGGGGGTGGCGCTGTTGCGGGTGCTGCTCAACGACCGCGCGGAGTTCGACGCGGTGACGAAGGATCGCAAGCGGTCCTATTGCCGGCCCTTGCGGCAACCCTGAACCCCGTCATTCCCGCGAACGCGGGAATCCCGCTTCGGCGTGACGGCAGCGCAAAAGCCGGCCCCCCCCCCGTACGCGAGGGTGACGTTGGAAGGAAATTCATCGCTCCGCCTAGACAAGCGTCGCGCGCGCTTGCATACCTGTTTTAATCGGACGATTAAACGAGCGCGAATCCAGCCGCGCCGCATCGTCCGCTCATGCAGGAGAGAGAAGATGTCATCCCGCCCGACGCCAGCCGAACTGGCCGATTACGAAGCCCAGGCCGACGCCTGGTTCCGCGAGAACACCCCCAAGGACCCCGGCTTCATGCTGCCGCTGACCTTCATGGAGGTCAGCACCGACCAGCAGTTCGATTTCCTCTGCGCCTGGCAGCGCAAGGTGTACGAGGCGGGCTATCTCGGCGCGAGCTGGCCTGTCGCATATGGCGGCGGCGGACTGCACCCCGATTTCCAGCGCATCGCCACCAAGGTGATGAAGAAATACGACGGCCCGATCATGCTCAACGCGATCGGCATCGGCTGGGCCGGACCGCTGATCATGGACATCGGCAGCGAGGAAGAGAAAAAGAAATACATCAAGGGGATGCTCAACGCAGAGGATATCTGGTGTCAGGGTTTTTCCGAGCCCGAAAACGGTTCTGATCTCGGCAACGCGCAATTGAAGGCGGTCAGAGACGGCGATGAATACGTCCTCAACGGCTCCAAGATCTGGACCTCTTTGGGTGACCGCGCCAAGTACATGATCCTGCTTGCGCGCACCTCGAACGAGGGGCCGAACAAATATGCGGGGCTCAGCTTCTTCCTCTCGCCGATGCACGCACCGGGGATCGAGACGCGGCGGATCAAGAAGCTCACCGGCGAGTACGGCTTCGTCCAGTGCTTCTTCACCGATGCGCGCATCTCGGCCGAATGCCTCATGGGCAACGAGGGCGATGGCTGGCAGATCGCGATGAAGACGCTGGAATACGAACGCGGCGCCAAGGTGAACCTGGCGGGTGGATACTTCCTCAAGGAACTCGACGCGATGGGCGTGGTCGAACTCGCGCGGCAGTCGCAGCGCGGCGGCAAGCCCTTGCTTGACGATCCGGTGATGAAGGACCGGATGGTCGATTTCATGATGGATATCCAGGCGCTCAACCTCAACAACCAGCGCCGCCGCATGGGGCCATTGGTGCAGGACCGCCCGATGGGGCTTGCGCTGATGAACAAGCTGGCGCGCACCGAGATGATCCGCGAGCTCACCGAATTCTCGCTGAGCTTCCAGGGCACGCGCGGCGGCTATTATGTCGATGATCCGTGCGCGGTCGACAATGGCTATTGGCACCGCAGCTATCTCAACAGCTTCTCCGCCACGATCGGCGGGGGCACCTCGGAGATCCAGCGCAACATCATCGCCGAGCATGTGCTCGGCCTGCCGAAGGGGCGCTAAACCATGGCTTTTAGCGAAGGAAACCTCGCCGACCATCTCGGCGGGCTGAGCTACAGCGAAGAGCAGATCGAGCTGATGGATGTCGCGACCAATTTCTGTCGCGACAGGTCGCCGATCGACAAGGTGCGCAAGCTGATCGACGACGAGCGCGGCTATGATCCTGCGGTGTGGCAGGAGATCGTCGATCTGGGCTGGCTGGGCATCGCGGTGCCCGAGGCACAGGGCGGGGTCGGGCTGTCGATGGCCGAGGTCGCTCCCATCGCCGAGCAGATGGGGCGGCGGCTGCTCGCCACGCCCTTTGCTGCCTGCACCATCGCCGCGCAGGCGCTGCTGGCAGCAGGCGATGCGGCGCAGTGCAGCGAATGGCTGCCGCGCATCGTTGCAGGCGAAGTCGCGACGCTGGCGCTCACCGAACCGCATGGCGACTGGAACCTCGGCCATGTCGAGGCGACCGCCAAGGCGGGCGGCGCGGGCTATGTCCTCTCGGGCACCAAGCAGTTCGTGGTCTATGCGCAGCACGCCGCGCTCGTCATCGCATCGGTCACTGTCGAGGGCGCGGTGCGGCTGGCGCTGATCGAGCGTTCGACGATCCCCGACAGCGCCTTGCGCCGCGAGATCATCATCGACGAGACCAAGCGCAGCTACGAGCTCACCCTCGACGGGATCACCATCCCTGCGTCGGCGCTGCTCGATGCCGGACGCTCGGGCACGGCGCTCACGCAGATCGAGCTGGCGAGCGCGTTGCTGCAGGCTGCCGAAATGTGCGGCGGGACGCAGAGCGCGATCGATTACACGATCGAGTACCTCAAGACCCGCAAGCAGTTCGGCAAGCTGATCGGCGAGTATCAGGCGCTCAAGCACCCGATCACCAACGCCTATGTTGGGTACGAAAAGGCGCGCTCGCACATGCTCAGTGCCGCGCACAATTTCGGCCAGCAGGGCGTCGGCGAGATCGCGGTGCGCATGGCCAAGGCGAGCGCCGACAAGGCCTACAGCTTCGCTGCCGACCGCGCGGTGCAGTTCCACGGCGGCTTCGGCTTCACGCACGATTGCGACGCGGGGCTCTACCGCCGCAGCGCGATCTGGCACGCCAGCCAGTATGGCGACGCCGCCTGGCACCGCGCCAAGCTTGCCGATCTTCTGTTCTGACCCTTCACAAGGAATTCGATATGTCTGAAGTGCAAACCCTCGCGGACGATGGCGTCCTCATCATCACGATCAACCGGCCCGAAGCCAAGAATGCGGTCAACCGCGCGGTGGCCGAAGGCATGGCGGCGGCGCTGGAAGAGCTCGACAGCAACGATGCTCTGCGCGTGGGCATCATCAAGGGGTCGGGCGGCACCTTCTGCTCGGGGATGGACCTCAAGGCCTTCCTCACCGGCGAGCTGCCGATGGTCAAGGGCAAGGGCTTTTGCGGTTTCGTCGAAGCGCCGCCCAAAAAGCCGCTGATCGCCGCGGTCGATGGCTATGCGCTCGCTGGTGGCATGGAGGTCGCGCTGACCTGCGACCTGATCGTGGCCAACAGCAAGGCGCAGTTCGGCATCCCCGAAACCAAGCGCGGCCTCGCCGCAGCCGCCGGCGGGCTGATGCGGCTGCCGCGCCAGGTGCCGCCGCGGATCGCGATGGAATTGGCGCTCACCGGCGATTTCATCTCGGCGCAGCGCGCGTACGAGATCGGCTTCGTCAACCGCGTGGTCGAAACCCCAGCGATCGATGGCGCGCTGGAACTCGCGCACAAGATCAGCGCCAACGGCCCGCTCGCGGTGCGCGTATCCAAGCAGGTGATCGTCGAATCGCGCGGCTGGAGCGACGCGGAAATGTGGGGCAAGCAGCATGAGCTCGTCGGCCAGGTGATGGTCTCGCAGGATGCCCGCGAGGGCGCGGCAGCGTTCGCGCAGAAGCGTGCGCCGAACTGGACCGGCAAGTAACGCCGCACAATCGCTGCATATTGCATTTGGCGGTGATTGGCGCACAAGGCGGGCAGGGTCGCGCCTGACTGGAGTCGTGCATCGATGATGCTCCTGCCCGCCCTGCTGCTGCTGACCACCGTAACCCCTCCGCCTTGCCCGGACCGCACGCTCAATGCCGCTGACCTGTGCCAGAACCGCGAGATCGCGGCGCGCTGGGCCGATGTCGAGACGGCGGTGCGCGCCTGGCAACAGGTCGATCCGCGCAAGGCGACGATCGCCGAGCGCCGCGACGAGGCTCTGGCCGATCTGCGCCGGGGGTTCGAATATTCGCCCGACGATAGCCCGCAACAGGCCAATGCGGATGTGATCATCGAAAGCCTGGGTTATGTGAAGGCCGAGATCGACGGGCTGACCCAGATCGCCTCGTCGATCCGCACTCTGGCTATCTTCGGGCCCGGGCTGGCCAGGGACTGTCTGGTCGGTGCGGTGGTCAACTGCGTGGTCGAATCCGCCGGGTTCCTCAACGCGGGCGAAGAGGGCAAGGCGCGCGCGATCGCCTGGCAATATGTCAGCGGGCTCGAGTCCAATGGCGGCATCCCGCTGCGCATGACCGTCGCGTGGGACATCAGCGGGGATAAGCCGGCGCTGATCGGCTATACCAGCACCGAGGGCGAGGCCGAGCCGCCGCGGCTGGTCGACAATGGCGAGGACATCATCCTGCATTTCCCTGCACGCACTGCCGGAACCGGCGAGGGCAATGCCGACAGCCTGTTCCTCTATCGCACCGGCGCATGGGTCAATATCGGCATGAACAGCTGGAAGACCGAGCTGCGCACCCGCCTGCCCGAGGGCATGGGGCTGTGGAAGGGCGTCGATTACGACTATTACGGCCTCAGCAGTTATTTCCCGATCTGGCGCGACAGCGACGCCAATTGCTGCGCCACCGGCGGCAATGCCTATGCGGTGTTCAAGATCGTCGATGACCGGCTGAAGATCGACACGCTCGATTTCACCCCCGATGCCGCAGTGCAGGTCAAGCCTTTGTCCTGCCCGATCCTCAAGGCCAGCTACCGCTCGCCATGGCCGACGCGGTTCACGCTGCACTTCGAAAAGCCCGCTTTGCCCCCCAGCGCGCAGTCGGACATGGTCGCGGTGATCGAGCAGACCGACGAGCACGACACGCTGATCTTCCGCAGGTATTTCAGCTTCGCAGGCTCCAACGGCTTCGGCTCGACGACCTTGATCCCGGTCGACGGGCTGGGCGATGCGCAGAACCCGCCGCAGATGCTGCCCGAGTCAGAGGGCGAGGAATCGCTCTATTTCCACGCCTTCATCGGCGAGCCGAGCGGGATGAAATACGTCTCCACCCCGCCGATGCTGGACAGCCCCGCGCCGCTGGGCGTGTTCATGCCCGATCTTGCACGCTCGCTCTGGTACGACGGCATTGCAGACCCCAAGGGCGGCCCGCCGATCCGCGTCGAGATGCCGCGTGACATGTGGATGGGGGAGTGTGCGGAGTAGGGGGCTATCCGGGCGGGGGGCGTGTTGGTGCTGATCGCGTGCACCGGGATGGAGCAGGTCTGACGGTTTTTGTTCAGCGCACGGCAGTAAGCAGCAGCGCTTTCCCATCTTCAGCATTGGCTCGCGCTGTGTCGACGGTCCTAAATCCGGCGGCCTCGAAGGTCGCAGCACAGTCACTCAGCCACCGGTCGGGATCACCATGATCCTTCTTCACCGCCCACTCGTGCGTTATTGCAATGAACTGCGCTCCTTCACTCATTTTCATGGCAAGTGACCGCGCAGTTTCGATGAGAGGCAAGCACATCTGCAAAGTGTTCACGGCGATTGCGCCATCGAACGATTCATCGAGTCCGGTAATCTGCTCAGCGGTCATCCGATGCAGGGTAACCCGCCCGCTCGCGATGGGCTCGCGATTGCGATGCGTGGCCTGACGTAGCATTTCGGCGGACGGATCGACGCCAACGATTTTGCCCTTCGGCATCGCTGCTGCCAATGCGTTCACACCGACACCTGGCCCGAATCCGATAACCAACACCACGTCTCTGATCGCCGGATCGAGACGTCGCACAGCTTCGAACTCGGCGTCGCGGTTCATCCACGCCATAAGCGGGCCAACGGCTTTGCCTGCAAACCCGTCAAACGATCCGGCTTTGTCCATCGTTCAGCTTTAGGATGCTTTCAGGACAAGTTCAAATGTCCGCAATGCGGTCGTTTGCAGAACACCAGATTTTTCCCGAACGGTGCAAAAGCCGCCACCCCCTCCGCTCAGCCTCAGCTTGTCGAAGGCCCCGCTATACGGCCAGCGTGGGCGCGGGTCCTTCGACTTCGCGGGCTGAAGCCCGCGGCTCAGGATGAGTGGAGGGGGGCAGCCGCACTTTTCTCTCCCCTCCCGCTTGCGGGAGGGGCAGGTCGGGCTTGCCGGACCGGGGTGGGCGGGAGCACGGACGGTTGCAGGCCCACCCCGGCCTTCGGCCACCCCTCCCGCATGCGGGAGGGGAGAGGGGGTGCGCTGTTTCTCCCGGCGCACCACCCCTCACGCATTCATTGCGGCTGCTCGCCATCATAGGCCAGCAGATCACCGGGCTGGCACTCCAGCTCGCGGCAGATCGCAGCGAGGGTGGAGAAGCGGATCGCCTTGGCCTTTCCGGTCTTGAGGATCGATAGGTTGGCAAGGGTGAGACCCACCCGCTCGGCGAGCTCGGTCAGGGTCATGCGGCGGGCATACAGCAGGTCGTCGAGCTTCACCATGATCCGGGTCCCTTCGGTGTCATCGGTAATGGGCGGCATCACACGGTCCCTTCGAGATCGTTGCGCATCGCTGCGCCCTGGCGGAACACGCGGGCGAGGATGAACAGGGTGATGGCCAGAATGATGCCTCCCAGATCGAAAGCGCCTTTCATCGATCCGCCGCTTTCTCCCACGAGCCGCGCGATGTGCAGGCCCAGCGCGGCGAGCGGGATCGCAGCAATGTTGATGGCGAGGACCGTCCAGGCCATCTGGGTCAATCGGTCCGCGTTGACGGGGACGAACGGGTCGCCTTCGCCCACGCTGCGCACGATGCCCTGCATCGCCCGAAAGAAGCGCCAGAACAGATAGAGCAAGGCTGCGACCCCTGCGAGAAGTCCGCAGATCAGAACCTTGGTCTCTGTCGACAGCGGATTGAGCTGCGGAGCCTCGACAAACTCGGCGCCGAACAGGATGACGCCGGGAATGCAGATGGTGACGATGATCCCGGCAAAGGCGGTGATCCCGAGGATGAGCCAGATGAGCACTGTCGCAACCGCAAGCAGCGGGTCCTTGGTGCGGGTGTCAGAAATGGTCATGATAGCGTCCGTTCACACACAGAGGGTCAGGCGAGAATGATCATGGCGAGCGTCGCCGGCGCAGCGGCCTGGGCGGCGGGCACAGTCACGATCGCGCCGATCGAGCCGAAGGTAAGAGCCAGGGCGGCAAAGGCGGCGAGCGTTGTGCTGAAGGTGTGGGTCATATCGTTCTCCTTGAAGCGAGACATCGGTAATCGGTAAGGGGTGTCTATGCCTGATTCGATTTATCGTCAATCAATAATATCGAAAAACGATATTTCGTGGTGATGCCACTGGCTTGGGAGGCGCGATTCCGGCCCGCATGCTGATGCCTGCGTGGAAGAGTTCCGCAGCGCTCTTCTCTCCCCTCCCGCATGCGGGAGGGGCAGGTCCGGCCTGCCGGACCGGGGTGGGCCTGTAACAGCACCCAGCTTGCTGAGCCGGGGTGGGCCTGTATCAGCTAGCGACTGTTCAGGCCCACCCCGGCCTTCGGCCACCCCTCCCGCCTGCGGGAGGGGAGAGCGGTCGCGCTGTCTCTCGCCGCTCCACCCCTGACGCGCTAGTTGTTGCGCCGCAGCAAGGCATCAGCTATGGGCGCGGCGAGAGTGGCGTGCCGGACGGCGTGCCCCGGCAATCCCCTGACACAGGCTTTCTTTCATGTCCCTTCGCAATATCGCCATCATCGCGCACGTCGATCATGGCAAGACCACCCTTGTTGACCAGCTTTTCCGCCAGTCCGGCACCTTCCGCGACAACCAGCGCGTCGAAGAGCGCGCGATGGATTCGAACGATCTCGAAAAAGAGCGCGGCATCACCATTCTGGCCAAGTGCACCTCGATCGAATGGGACGACCAGCAGGGCAACCTGACCCGCGTCAACATCGTCGATACCCCGGGCCACGCCGACTTCGGCGGCGAAGTGGAACGCATCCTCTCGATGGTCGATGGCGTGATCCTGCTCGTCGACGCTGCCGAAGGCGCGATGCCGCAGACCAAGTTCGTCACCGGCAAGGCGCTCGCTCTGGGCCTCAAGCCCATCGTCGTCGTCAACAAGATCGACCGTCCCGATGGCCGCCCGCAGGAAGTGCTCGACGAAGTGTTCGACCTGTTCGTCAGCCTCGAAGCCAATGACGAGCAGCTCGATTTCCCCGTGCTCTTCGCCTCGGGCCGCAACGGCTATTGCGGCGATACGCCCGAAGTGCGCGAAGGCACGCTCGAGCCGCTGTTCAAGAAGATCGTCGAGCATGTCCCCGCACCGTCGGCGGATCCCGATGGTCCGTTCAAGTTCCTCGTCACCCTGCTCGATCGCGACAACTTCCTCGGCCGTATCCTCACCGGTCTGGTGTTCTCGGGCTCGGTCAAGACCAACCAGCAGATCCACGCGCTCGATCCCGATGGCAACATCGTCGAGACCGGTCGTGCATCCAAGATCATGGCGTTCCGCGGTCTTGAGCGCGTTCCCGTCGACGTCGCCAATGCCGGCGACATCATCTCGATCGCGGGCCTGACCACCGCGACCGTCGCCAACACCATCTGCGAGCCGACCGTGACCGAGCCGCTGCACGCGCAGCCGATCGATCCGCCGACCCTGTCGATGCGCTTTGCGGTGAACGACAGCCCGTTTGCGGGCCGCGAGGGCACCAAGGTGACCAGCCGCATGATCCGCGATCGCCTGATGCGCGAAGCCGAATCGAACGTCGCGATCAAGATCACCGAATCGGCGGACAAGGACAGCTTCGAAGTTGCAGGGCGCGGCGAATTGCAGCTGGGCGTGCTCATCGAGACGATGCGCCGCGAAGGCTTCGAGCTCGGCATCTCGCGTCCGCGCGTGCTGTTCGGCGAAGACGAAAGCGGCTCGCGCACCGAGCCTTACGAAACCGTCGTCATCGACGTGGATGACGAGCATTCGGGCACGGTCGTCGAGAAGATGGCGCAGCGCAAGGCCGAGATGACCGACATGCGTCCCTCGGGCGGCGGCAAGACCCGCATCACCTTCAGCGCACCCTCGCGCGGCCTGATCGGCTATCACGGCGAGTTCCTGTCGGACACCCGCGGCACCGGCATCATGAACCGCCTGTTCGAAAAGTACGGTCCCTACAAGGGCCAGATCACCGGTCGCCAGCTCGGCGTGCTGATCTCGAACGGCACCGGCGACACCGTGGGTTATGCGCTCAACGCTCTCGAAGAGCGCGGCGTGCTGTTCCTGGGATCGGGCGTGCCGGTCTATGAAGGCATGATCATCGGCGAGAACGCCAAGCCCGATGACCTTGAAGTCAACCCGATGAAGTCGAAGCAGCTGACGAACTTCCGTTCGACCGGCAAGGACGACGCCATCCGCCTCACCCCGCCGCGCATGATGAGCCTGGAACAGGCCATCGCGTACATCGACGACGATGAAATGGTGGAAGTGACCCCCAAGAACATCCGTCTGCGCAAACGCTTCCTCGATCCGAACGAGCGCAAGAAGCAGAGCCGGAAGAAGGAAGCCGCGTAAGCGCGCTTCTTTATCGGACACAAAAAGGGCCGGTGCAGCGATGCACCGGCCCTTTTTTTATGGCTGCATGGGCCTCGCCCCTTACCGCGCCAGCAGGATCCGCGCCTGGCTGGCGATCTGGGCCAGCATGGCGACACTGGGCGCGGCGTCCATGCGGGCGCGGTCGACCAGGGTGCGGAACTGCTTGATGCGGGGCAGGTTGGCCTCGGTCCAGCCTGCGACAAAGTCCTGCGGATCGCTGCCCTTGGCGCGCTGGAGGAAATCGAGCCGCATCTGCTGGAAATCGCGGGCGAGCCCCGAGACCAGCAGCCGCTCCCACGGATCGCTGGGCGACATGCGCGCGGCGGTCATCTGCGTCCAGTCGAGCCCCAACGTCGCGCCCAGATCGGCAAAGGCCTGGGTCAGCAGCATCGGATCGGTGGCGCTGGTGCTGGCCAGATTGGCAAGCCCCGCCGCGCCGTCCAGCCCGGTCAGCCGCACGATGTGCGCGGCGTGGACCGAGGATGCGCCCTGGCTCACCAGATCCTGCGCCTGACGCGCCGCCTGCAGCCGCGCCTCGGCATTGAGCAGATTGTCCATCTGCGCGATCAGCGCATCGACCCCGGGCTTGAGCGCGGCGACGATCGCGCCGGGCATCAGGCCGTCGGCGCTGGCGCGCAGCACATCGGCGATGTGGACCCGCACGATGTTGGCGGTGGCATCGAACAGCATCAGGCGAACCTGCTCGTCCATCTCGGCATGGTCGAACTCGGCCCAGATCGCAGGCAGCGCGAACAGCCGTTCGGCCGCGATGAAGGCGCAGGCGACATCGCCCAACGTGCAGCCTTCCTCCTCGGCCAGCTCGAACGGGTGGATCAGCCCCAGCCGGTTGATCATGCGATTGGCCAGCTTGGTGGCGATGATCTCGCCGCGCAGCTGGTGCTGCATCAGAACATCGCCATAGGCCTCGCGCATCTGCGGCGGGAAGGCGGCGAGCAATTCGGGCCGCATCGTGGGATCATCGGCGAGCGGAATGCGCTCGATCGCGTCCTGCAGCGTCAGCTTGGCGGTGGAGAGCACGACGGCGAGCTCGGGCCGGGTGAGGCCGTGGCCCTCCTGCGCGCGGCGCTTGAGCGTGGCGTTGTCGGCCAGCCCCTCGACCTTGCGGTCGAGCCGACCCTGTTCCTCGAAATGCTCGATCAGCCGGATATACGAGGGCAGGGCCTTGACCCCGGCACGCTCGGCGATGGAAAGACCCAGCGCCTGCAGCCGGTTGTCCTCGAGCACCAGCATCGAGACATCGTCGGTCATCGAGGCGAGCAGCGCGTTGCGCGAAGGCTCGTCGAGCAGCCCGGCGCGCATGACAGCAGCGAGGCCGATCTTGATGTTGACCTCGTTGTCCGAGCAATCGACGCCCGCGGAATTGTCGATGAAATCGGTGTTGATCCGTCCGCCCAGCATCGAGAAGGCGATGCGCGCGGCCTGGGTGACGCCAAGGTTGGCGCCTTCGCCGACAACCTTGCAGCGCAACTGCTCGGCGTTGATGCGAAGCTGGTCGTTGGAGGGATCGCCGACGTCGATGTTGTTCTCGGACGCGGCCTTGATGTAGGTGCCGATGCCGCCGAACCAGAGCAGATCGACCTCGGCGCGTAGGATCGCGGAGATCAGCGCGGCCGGTTCGATCTCGTCGCCCTCGAGCCCCAGCATCGCCTTGACCTCGGCGGTCAGCGGGATCGATTTCATCGCGCGCGGGAAGACGCCGCCGCCCTTGGAGATCAGCGCCTTTTCGTAATCGTCCCAGCTCGACCGGGGCAGGGCGAACATCCGCTGGCGCTCGGCCCAGCTTGCGGCTGCGTCGGGGTCGGGATCGAGGAAGATGTGGCGATGGTCGAACGCTGCGACCAGTTTGATCGATTTCGACAGCAGCATGCCGTTGCCGAACACGTCGCCCGACATGTCGCCGCAGCCTGCGACGCGCACCGGATCGGACTGCACGTCGACGCCCATTTCGGCAAAGTGGCGCTGGACCGAGACCCAGCCACCCTTGGCGGTAATGCCCATCGCCTTGTGGTCATAGCCCTGGCTTCCGCCCGAGGCGAACGCATCGCCCAGCCAGAAGTCGAACTCGGCGGCGATGGCATTTGCGGTATCGGAAAAGGTCGCGGTGCCCTTGTCGGCGGCGACCACGAAATACGGGTCCTCGCCATCATGCACCACGACGTTGGCAGGGTGCACCACCTTGCCGTCGACGATGTTGTCGGTAATCGACAGCAATGTGCGGATGAAGGTCTTGTACGCGTCCTTGCCGCCGTTGAGCCAGCCTTCGCGGTCGGTCGCGGGATCGGGGAGCTGCTTGGGGAAGAAGCCGCCCTTGGCGCCGGTCGGCACGATCACCGCGTTCTTGACGCGCTGCGCCTTCATCAGGCCGAGCACCTCGGTGCGGAAGTCGTCGCGCCGATCGGACCAGCGCAACCCGCCACGCGCCACGGGTCCGGCACGCAGATGGATGCCCTCGACCTGCGGCGAATAGACGAACATCTCGCGCCAGGGGAGCGGTGCGGGCAGGCCCGGGACCTTGGCGCTGTCGATCTTCATCACCATCGCCAGGCTTGCTGCAGGCGCAAAGGCATTGGTGCGCAGGATCGCCATCACCAGCGCGCGCACCATGCGCAGCAGCCGGTCGTCGTCGATCGCCGAGACCTGGGTCAACCCGCTGGTGATCGCGGCGAGGTTCGCCTGGGTTGCCGCCTCGCGGTCGCCGGTGAACGCAGGATCGTGCCGCGCGATGAACAGCGCGATCAGCGCATGCGCGATGTCGGGCGCGTCGTGCAGCGCATCGACCACGGTGCCGATGCCATAGGGCAGCCCCGCCTGGCGCAGATAGCGATACCAGGCGCGCAGCCAGATCACCGCGCGCTGCTCAAGCCCGGTGGCGGCGATCAGCCGGTTGAACGGGTCGTTCTCCGCCTTGCCTTCGAGCGTTCCCGAAATCGCCGCCTCGATCGCGCCCGCGCGCAGCATCAGCGATTCGGCATCGCCGGTCCCGCGCAGGTTCAGCAGGAAATCGTGGATATGGCCGCTATCCTCCGCGCCCAGCGCGGTGGGCACCTCTTCGAGCACGTCGAAGCCGAAATTCTCCAGCGCGGGTACGGTCTGCGACAGCGGAATCGCGCCGGTGAGGCTGTAGAGCTTGAGCCGCAGATGCTGCGCAGCATCGTCGGCGCGGCGGTACAGGCGCGCGCCGTGGCGCTCCGGGCTGTCCAGATCGCGCAGCCGGACGATATCGAGCGCGGCCTCCTTGGGACCGCAATCGCTGCGATAGGCCATCGGGAACTGCGGCGCATAGCGGCTGGCGAGCGCTGCGGCGCGGCTGTCCTCGCCGAGCGCGATCAACGCTTCCTCGACCGAAGGCTCCCAGCCGCGCACCATCGCGCGCAGCGCCGAATCGAGCGCGGCGTCATCGACCGCGGCGGCTCCATCGCGCATGTCGATGACATAGCGGATCAGCGCGATCTCGCCGTCCTCGAGCGAGATCGACCAGCTCAGCGTCTTGCCGCCCGAAGCCTCGATCACCATCCGCTCGATCGCCTCGCGGCGACCGGTGGAGACCTCGTCGCGCGGCAGCCAGGCGAACACGAACAGGTGGCGCTTGAGCGAGGATTGCACCGTCACCAGCTTGGAGCGGGGACGGTCGGCGAGCGACATCGCGGTGAGCGCGACGCGCTCCAGGTTCTCGAGGCTGAACGCGATCAGCAGGTCGTGCGGCAGCGCGGTGAGCGCATGCGACAGCGCCTTGCCGGCATGGCCGTTGGGCGAAAAGCCGAACTTGTCCATCAGCAGCTTGAGATGCGCGCGCAGCACGGGGACGCGCTCGGGCGCGGCGGCAAGCGCGGCGCTGGTCCAGATGCCGCCATGCACCGACAAAGCGGCAACGCGGCCATCTTCCCAGATCGGCAGGATGACGAGGTCCAGCGGCGCGCGGCGGTGCACGGTGGAGATGAAGTTGGACTTGATGATCAGCGGCGCGGCCTTGCCGCTTTCGAACCACGCAAAGGCCTGGTCGAACGAATGCGCCGCGAGCAGCGGCTGGTCGTTGATCCGCGCGATGCCGAGCGGGGCCTCGGCGCTGCCATCGCGGCGATAGCGCAGATGCGCCAGCTGGGTCATGTTGCGGTCGAGGAACCAGCGCAGCAGCGCCGCGCCCTCGCCATCGGCCATTGCTGCGGCATCGGCGGCCATCGCCGCCTGCAGCATCGGCCAGTCGGTCACCGCTGCGCGGACATCCGCCATCGCGCCGATCAGCGCGGTTTCCAGCGCCTTGCGCTGCCGGGCATCGGCGCGCTCGACTTCGAGATAGACCACCGATTCGCGGCGTTCGCCCGGAGCCTCGTCGGTGTAGATTTCGCTGAGCAGCCCGTCGGCATCGCGGCGCAGCGCGACCACAGGGTGGATCACCCGGTCGATTGCCAGCCCGAAGCGCGAGATCGCCGCGGCAATCGAATCGACCAGAAACGGCATGTCGTCGTTGATGATCGCCAGCCGCATGTGGCGGTGGCCGGTCTGGCCGGGGATCGATTCGATCGTCAGCACGGTGTCGGATGAGGGGCGACGGGCCATCGCGCGCAACGCGAAATCGGCTGCCTCGCTGCACGCCGCGTCGTCAAATCCCTCATTCTCTCCGGGCAGCGCGCCCTTGAGGAAGGCATCGGCCAGCACCGCGCGCAATCTGGCGTGCTGCTGGGGATCGATAAGGGGGGTGGCATTGGAAGATACGCTGGAGCCCGCGTCCGCACCGGACGCTGCAATCGGGGTTTCGGCCATGTGTTCCTCGTGCCCGCGTGCGCGCTGTATTGCCGCATCTCTGCCGGGTCTGCTGCCTGCGGCTTATGCGCCAATCAACGCTGGTTCTCAAGCGCACAGCACGGGGGGACGGGCAAATACGCGTAATTTTCTTTCGGTCAGTCGATTAAATGTTGCGGCGCCTGCATGGCAAGCCCGCGCGCTTATCGGGCGACGCGGCGCATCACCTTGTCGGCCAGCGGGTCGTCCTCGCCCACCATCCCGACGATGCCCAGCGCGCCGGCCTCGTCGCGCCGAGCCACCAGCACCACGAACTCCGCATCACCGATATCCAGCGCGGCGAGTGGCGTCGGCGCACTGGAGCGCAGCCGCTGGCGGGTTTCCAGCTTGCGCCCTGCATCGCCTGTGCCGTCGTCCTTGGCGCGGCGCGCCTTGCGTTCCTGCTGCACGATCGCCTTGAGACCGCCGGGCTGCTGCGCCAGCATCTCGGCAAGGCCGCCGCGCGGAATGTCGCGGCGCATCGCATGGCTGAGCACGCAGGCATATTCGGCCAGCCGCGTCTTGTCGTACTGCGCACCGAAGACCAGCTTGACCAGCGGCGTCATCGGCGCGCGCGCCTGCGCGGAAAGTCCGCTTTCGCTGAGCAGTTCGGCATAATCGTCCGGACGGCCGCGCGCGGCGATGGCAAAGTCATAGGCACGGCCGATCGCGGCATACAGCGAGCTGCGCGAGCGTTCCTCGGTGGCCAGCGCCGCCTCGACATGCGCGCGGGCATAGTCCAGCAGATCGGCAAGCGCCGCATCGCCGCCGGGCATCTCGACCGCGGGGAAGGCATTGGCGATCTGCGCATCTGCCGAGCCGCCAAAGCCGACCTCGGCCAGGCCATCGTCCAGATCGGCAAACAGCGTGTAGCCATCGAGCGGCAGCGGCTCTTCGAACGCGCCCAGGTCCAGTTCGCCTGGCGCCAGGCTCTGCGCGGGATCGTCCTCCCACACCGGCAGCGCGGGCTTGCGCGGCGCCTGCTTGACCGCTTCGTCGATCTGCAGGATCAGCTCTTCGGTCAGCGTCTTGTCCGCCAGTTCCTTCCAGTTGATCACGCCATAGACAAAGTCGATGCTGTCATCGTCGGTGGAAAAGGGCAGCAGGATGCCGCGGTACATGATCGTCGAGCCGCGATCGTTGATGTATTCCGCCTCGAATCCGATCGGCGCCTGGTTGGCCAGGATCTGCATGTAATGATCGGTGATTCGCGACAGCAGCGAGCGGCCGGGGACCTCGTCGAGATAGGCGACGGCATCGTCGAGATTGCACTCGTCGCGCAGCGCCTTGCCGATGAACGGGATGGCGGGATTTTCGATTCCGGAAGTGAAATCGAGCAGCACGCTGTTGGGGCCGAAATCCTCGATATTCTCCGGATCAAGATCCTCGATCGACGGAAATACGCGGTTTCCCAGCAGCTTGGCCCAATAGTTATAGGCGCGCACATGCATGCGCCGCTCATCGCTGCCAAAGGACTGAGGCGGGTCCATCAGCGCTTCGTCATCGGTTTCGGCGGCTGCCGACGCAGACAGTGCGTCGTCTGCGTCGTCATGGCCGTTCATGCCATCGCGATATCCGCGCAGAGTATCCATTGATCGGTCCCAACCAGTTTTTCAGACCTGCAATGTGCCGCAAGGGAGTAAAGCTAGGGTTAACCGCGCGGTCACATTTCGCGCAACCTGCCGCCAGACCGCGCTCTGCCTGCAGCAGCACCGGCGCTGCCCGGCAGCGGCCATCGAAGTCGGCTGCGAACGTGGCCGGGAATGCAGCTGCGAACGCGGCTTGCATCCGGCCCAAGCTGCTGTTAACGGCACACCCGCACACCGGCCGGCACCCGCCGAGCCCAGTGCCGCTTTAGCTCAGTTGGTAGAGCACATCATTCGTAATGATGGGGTCACGTGTTCGAGTCACGTAAGCGGCACCACCTTTTCACAAGGGTAATCTCCGCGCTCCGTCTGCCGTGCGTAGCCGCCGGCTCGATTCAGCATTGTGACAGTTTGTTTACGTCAGCCTCGATTTTTCTGGCGATTGCCCTATAGCCCCGGTCCGGTGCGCGGGGGTGATGCACAGATTTGCCGAGGATTTTTCCGATGACCGTGACAATACCCCCCATCAATCTGGCCTGTGCTGCGCGGTTGCGGACATGAGCGGCGTCAACCGGATCCAGGGCAACATGCTCGCGGCGGCTGAACGCAGGCTGCTCAACTGGTTGTGCGCGCGTCTGCCTTCATGGGTGTCGCCGGATGGCCTGACGCTCACGGGTTTTTGCGGCGCGCTGACCATCTTTGCGGGCTATGCGCTCAGCCTGTTCCAGATCGAATGGCTGTGGCTGGCGATCGCCGGATTTGTCATCAACTGGTTCGGTGACTCTCTGGATGGCAGCCTGGCACGCTACCGCAAGATCGAACGGCCGAATTACGGCTATTTCATCGATCACAGCATGGATGCGCTGTCCAACCTCATCATCGTCATGGGGCTGGGCCTGACTGCATTCATTCGCATGGATGTCGCGATGTTCGCGCTGGGCAGCTATCTGCTCCTTTCGATCCACACCTTTCTGGCGGCCCGCGTGACGGGCGAGTTCCGGCTGTCCTATCTTGCTGCCGGACCCACCGAATTGCGGCTCATCCTCATCGCCATGAGCCTGGCGATGTTCGCCACGCGGCCGGGTGCGGTGATGGGCACGGGCCTGTCGCCCTTTGACCTGTTCATCACCGCAATCGGTGCGGGCATGATGATCCTGTTCATAGTCCAGACCGCCGTCACAGGCCGCAAGCTGCACGCGCTCAGCAAGTAGATCCGGTCCGACAGCGCGCAGATCGCCAGTTCCCGAAGCGTCGCGGGGGTTCCGGGCGCCAGCCTGGCGGCTTCCGATGCAGGCATGGCGCGCACTACCGGCACAAATCGGTCACCAGCGCTTGTCGGCGCAACCGGCCGAAACGCCGACGTAAAATCTCGGCCTGGTGACAAGACTCGCCTGCCTATCGCTGTTACGCTTTCACAAGGAGGCGCGAGTCGATGGCGGCTGGTGAGTTCGACAAGAGAGGATTTCTGCGGGCCCTGGGGACGGCTGCTGTCGGCCTCACGATCGGTCAGCGGGCATGGGCGCAGGACAGCAGGATCCTCGGTCTTGATGTGCCGAAAGAACTTGCCGACATGATCCCGCGCAAGCCGATGAGCTTTCTGCGCATCGCCGATGCCGTGATCGCGCTGGAACGCGAGGCCGACCGCAAGGGGTTGCCGCAATCGCCACTGGAACTCGGCAGGGCTTTGTCGCTGCGCGACCTCACAGACTCCCTCTATCAACTCGCCATGCCGCGCCTCGTCGCGCTGGTCGACCGCTCCGAATCCATCGACAGCGGCTTTGCCGACAAGGCTGGCGGATTGCTCGCAGAACTGCACCAGAGCCAGCACGAGCTTCCCGAACTGCTGCAAATGCTGCCACTTCCGATGCCGACCGATCGGCCCCCTGCGCCGGGTCTGCGATTTCTCGTGCAGCCGGATACGGCATTGCATGGCATTCTGGCCGGTCAGGATGTCGCGCCCGAGGCGACCACATCGGCGCCTGCGGCAACCGAGCCTGCGCCATTCACCGAACTGCTGACCGGAGAACCGACCGAGCCGCCTGCGCAATCGGAAGAGCCGGATCAGCCGCTCAGCACGGCCCGCGACTATGCATCGCTCAAGGCCGAGTATGCCCGGATGTTCCGCCGACTTGAAATCCGCCCACAATATCGGGAAAGCGCCGATTGGCATCTGGCGATGATGCGGCGGTCGCGCGGCCAGTATCAGCGGGTCGAGGCTGCGACCGGCGTGCCCTGGCATTTCATCGCCGCGACCCATGCGCTCGAGGCCAGTTTCAATTTTCGCGCGCATCTGCACAATGGCGATTTTCCGCTTTCGGCCCGCACGCGGCAGGTGCCCGCCGGCCGCCCCTCGGTCTGGCTGCCTCCATCCGACTGGGAGTCGAGTGCCAAGGATGCTCTGGGTCTGCTGGGCTATGCCGGGCAGACCGACTGGAGCCTGGAGCGCACGTTGTACCGGCTGGAGGCCTATAACGGCCTGGGCTATCGCAGGCGCGGCGTGCCGACTCCCTATTTGTGGAGTTTCTCCAACCATTACGACCGCGGCAAATTCATCGCCGACGGCCGGTTCAGCGCCACCGCCAGGTCCCAGCAATGCGGCGCAGCGGTGATGTTGAAGCTTCTGCAGGAAGCAGGAGAGATCACGCTGGAAGCGGCAGGCTGAAGGTTTCGGCGAAATTTGCAGGACATGCTGACGGGCGGAGTGGCGATAGTCGCCCTGCGACGCACCTGCGCACCCTCGACCGGTCCCGCTACCGCCGGGGTACCCGGCCCCCCGACCGCAACCATGCCTTTAACGCCGCGCGGCCCTCGCCTTGAGAACGGAGACCATGTCTTCGTTGCGGATGCGCCACCATCTTGCATCGACGAAGCTGTGAACGCCGAACATGAACAGTCCGATCGCGACCAGCGAATAGAGCTCCGGATGATCGGTGAGAGAGTAGAGCGCATCGCCCAGGCCCTTGACCTCGCCGGCAGCACCGAACCATCCCGCGCTGAGCAGCGACACCCCGATGGTCGCGAAGACCACCGCGCGCGCGACCAGTCCCGCCCGGCCCACCGGCACCACCCAGCGCGGTGCACCGGCGGCCATGTCTTTCATGAATTCGGTCGTCCATGCCTTGATCAGCTGGTGCGCGGCAGCAGCAAGGAAGGCCACGCCCAATGCGCCGAGGAACGTCTGACCCAGGGGGATGTCGAGCATCATGCCCGCCGCGCGCTGTTCGGTTTCGCCGTCGCCGCCGGAAGGTTGACCCGCCGCCAGCCGGATCGCGGCATAGGCCAGGAAGAAATGCGCAAACCCGCTGGCGGCATAGCCGATGCGGACCGCTATGCCCTTGGCGTCGTCGCCCTTGCCCTCGCTGTCGAGCGCTGCACTGTACACCCTGTAGGCACCGTAAAGCGCCAGCCCGAGCGCCAGCAGGCCCAGCAGCCATTTGCCCGCAGGCATATCTTGCACCGACCGGAAGACGCCTTGCGGACTGGCGTCGGATGCGCTTGCACCGGTGAGCGCGAGATAGGCCAGCAGGCAATACACCACGCCTCGGGCAAACCACCCGGCACGCGCGAAGGTCTCGAGTTGTCGCATCTTGTCGATCATGATGGTTCCTGCTCGTCGCTGGCAGCGTTACGCCTGCGCACCCGCGCAGTTCCTGCATTGTGCCCGGCACCCGATATCGCCCATGGGGCGGGGGGAGCATCCCGCCGGATCCAGGCCCGGGTCATCAGGCTAAACGGCTATTCCTGAAGCTTCGCGGGGGTTCCGGGCTTGACCATCTGCGCGAGCCTGGCGGCATCCCAGTTGGTCAGCCGGATGCAGCCATGGCTTTCGGCGCGCCCGATCGTATGCGGCTCGCTGGTGCCGTGAATGCCGTAATGCGGCTTGTTGAGATCGATCCAGACCACGCCGACCGGGCTGTTGGGACCCGGTTTGAGCTGTTGCGCAGCCTTGTCGTTGCTCACGTCCCAGAACAGCTTGGGATTGTAATGGAAATCCGGGTTGCGACTGACACCCTGGATCTTCCATTCCCCGATCGGCAGGGGGTCCTTGCTGCTGCCCATTGTTGCTGGAAACTGCGCGATCAACTTGTCTTCGGCGTCAAAGACCCGGAGCACGCCGTCGGACTTGTCGACCACCACCCGGTCGGCCAGCGGCTGATCCGCCGCGACGCCAAGGCTTGCCAGTGTCTCGCCCCACCCACGCGGGTCTTCGCCCGAAAACGCACTCTTGGCGTTTGGAATGTTCGGCACCCGGATCGCGGTCCCCGCCGCCATGGACGTAATATTCGGGTTCATCGCCGTGATCACGTCAGGCGTGGTGTGGAACCGCTCGGCTAGGGCCTCGATCAGATTCTTGTATCCAAGTCGGTCCAGCTTGGCCTGGTCTGCAGCGCTGGCCGGAAAATCGGGAATGAAAGGCCCTGATGCAAACCGTTCGGGGATCACCACAACGCGGGTGGCACGGACATCACGCCACTGGTCCAGCCTGGCGAGCGTCGCTTCGTCCAGCTTCCCGGTCTCGGCGATGTCATTGGCCGCCTGAAATCCGCGCAAGGCGGCGAAATAGGACTGACCTTCTTCGCCATCGATCACGCCCGGCGAGAATCCGAGATGATCGAGGATGACCTGGGCGCGAAGCACCGGTGTTTCCGAAAAGGCAGGAACCTGCTTTTGGGCGTCAACGAAATCCAAAGGCGCCGCTTTCGGCGCTGGCTGCGCTCTGGCCTCACGCGCGGGCGCCGCTTCGGGCGCGGAATCGCAACCGCCCAGTACGAGCAGGCTGGCGAAAATATATGCAGCTTTCAAATGATATCCCCTCTTGATCACCGCATCCAACGTTGCCGCTGGGGAAAGGATGCAGAGGACCGGCAAACACATTGGCGCGGGGGAGGCTGGCTATGTCATGGATGGCACACTGCGAGTATCGGCGCTGCAACGTTCAAAGCCGGCGTCGCTGGCGCGTCCCATGCGGCAATGGCGTTTGCCGCCACGGGCAGAGTAATCTGTGGCAGCCGCGCGTTATTGCCGTATCACCGTGTCCGGGCCTTGTTCCGGAGACACACATGACCGACGCGAATCTCGACATCATCGTTTACGGGGCGACCAGTTTCGTCGGCCAGATCATCACGCGGTACATGCACGAGCAATTTGCGGACGGGTCGATCCGATGGGCGATCGCCGGGCGGTCGCTGGCCAAGCTGCAGAGCGTCAGCGATGCGATCGGGCTGTCGGGGATCGAGCTGATCGTCGCCGACGCCGCCGACGAGGCCGCGTTGCGGCAGATGTGCGCGCGCACCCGCGTGGTGATGTCCACCGTCGGCCCCTATGCGCTGTACGGCAGCCTGCTGGTGCAGGTCTGCGCGACGAGCGGCACGCATTATTGCGACCTGACCGGCGAGCCGCAATGGATCCGCAGGATGCAGGCACGGCATGAAGCCGACGCGAAGGCCAGCGGCGCGCGGATCGTGCATTGCTGCGGGTTCGATTCGATCCCGTCGGATCTCGGCGTGCAATTTCTCCAGCGGCACGCGCTGCAGCGCTTCGGCCAGCCGTGCGAGAAGATCGCGATGCGGGTCGTCAGCATGAAGGGCGGCGCATCGGGCGGGACCATCGCGAGCATGATCAACATGGTCAAGGAAGCGGTGAGCGATGCCGATCTGCGGCGCGAGCTGAAGGACCCCTACAGCCTGTGCCCGCCGGGGCACCAGTTCTCGGCCCCGCAGCGCGAGGTGAAGATCGCCCATGACGAGGCCTCGGGGGGCTGGATCGCGCCGTTCATCATGGAGGCGATCAACGCCCGGGTGGTGCATCGGTCGAATGCGCTGAGCGGCAACAGCTATGGCACCGGCTTCCGGTACGAAGAGGCGGTGGTGACCGGGGACGGCGCGCGCGGCAGGACGACGGCGCGGGCGACGAGTTGGGGCCTCAATGCGCTGATGCTGGGCCTGGCGGTGCCGCCGGTGCGCTGGCTGCTCGAAACCGCGGTGCTGCCCAAGCCGGGCGAGGGCCCCAGCGAGAAGGCGCAGCTCGAAGGCGGGTTCGACATCGTGTTCCGCGGGACGACCGCCAAGGGCGAGACGATCGGCTGCCGGGTGACGGGGGATCGCGACCCCGGCTATGGATCCACCGCCAAGATGCTGTCGCAAGCCGCAGCGTGCCTTGCCCGCGATGTGGCGGACGATGTTCCGGGAGGGTTCTGGACGCCGGCGACGCTGCTGGGCGACAGGCTGATCGAGCGGCTGCAGGCCGATGCCGGGCTTACGTTCGAGCTGCTGGAATAGAGGGTGCTCCAACCCGCGCGGGGGGCGCTTCTGTCATCGCCGCCAGCCGCTGCGGCAGCGCCGAGAGGATCTGTCGCTTGCGCTCATCGGGCGCGCTCGGCCATTCGATGATTTCCGCGATGTCGCGACCGCAGCCCTCGCAATAGCCGCTATCGGGTTCGATCCGGCAGGTCAGGTTGCAGGGTGACTTCACGCCGCGCACAAACCACAACGCTCCCCCGCGCGCAAGCGCACCATTTTGGGAGACGCGCGCAAGTGCACCATTGGGGAGATGCGCGCAGCATCAGCCCCGGCAGGGCACGCCCGTTTTCACGGCGAGCGCAATCCGGCTGTCGCGGCGATAGATGTCCGGGCTGAACGCGATCGTGCCGTCGGCAGCGGGCGCGGCGGTGAAATAGGCGAGGTATACCGGGATCGGGTTTGCCAGATCGAAGGTCACCGAATTGCCCGCCTTGACGGCTGCGGCGACCTCGGCGCTGGTCTTGCTGCCTTCGAGCAGAACAGTCGCAAATCCGACCGCATCGTCGATCCGCACACAGCCATGGCTGAACGCGCGGGTCTCCCTGGCGAACAGCGCCTTGCTGGGGGTGTCGTGGATATAGACGCTGTAGGGATTGGGCATCACCAGCTTCATCTGCCCGAGCGCGTTGCCGGGGCCCGGCTTCTGCCGCCATTGCCCGCCCGCCTGGACATATCCCTGGCTTGCCGCAAAGCGCCCGCCCTTTTCGCGCACGATGCTCGCCGGGATGTTCCACCAGGGGTTGAGGTTGACGCCGGTGATCTGGGTCGCGAACACCGGGGTCGGGGTTGCGGTCTTGCCGACGATCACGCGCCATGTCCGGTCGGGCTTGCCCTGCCGCGTCAGCCGCGCCTCGAAGAACGCGGCGTTGACCAGCAGATGGCTCGCGCCCAATTCCCGCGGCATCCAGCGCCAGCGTTCCATGTTGCGGGCGATCACCGCCTTGCGGTCCGGGTCGCTCTCGATGGCATAAGCGGCGCGCAGGGCGGCATAGTCGCGGTGCGCGGGACGCAGGCCGGTGAGGAACCGGACGAGGCTGTCGCTGGCAAGCGCCTGGTCGAGCCCCTGGCCCAGGTCGGTCTGCGCATCGGTGTCGGGGATCTGCCAGCCGGCTTTCTGGTTTGCAGGCGAAGCGCCCAGCAGATGCATCGCGGCGAGCTTCAGCGCCAGCGTGCGCGCACTCTGGTCGAGCGCCAGGCCCGGCCCTTCGTGCAGCGCGGCGTCGAGTTCTGCGGTGTCCAGAACCGGAAGCGCATCCTGCGGCGCGGCGGTGATCCACTGGCGCAGCTCCTGCGCCTGCGCGATCCGCCAGGATGCCGCGTGCGCCGATGCCGAGCCTGCAACCGCCAGCCCCGCCAGCGCCGGGCCGAGCAGCGCCGACCTTGTCATCCGCGATTTTTTCTGCATTCTTGATCCGTCCGTTTGCACTATGTGCCTGGCGTGCCCAATTCTGCGGTGACTGAACTGTTTGACGGTGTAGCAATGAAACTGACACGACGCCACTTTATCGGAGCGCTGGGGCTGGGGGCAGCCGGGCTTGGGGCAGGCGGCCTGGGGGTAGGCGGGCTGGGCGCGCCGCGCGCCTTCGCCGCCGTGCGCAGCGATGCCGCTCCGGGTCTGCTCGCCCAGGCCAGGGCGGCGCTCGACGCCCATGGCGCCAAGGTGCCGCACCGCGATGTTGTCGGCCTCGTCGACTTTTCCGCGCCCTCGGGCAAGTCGCGCTTTCAGGTCATCGATCTTGGCAGCGGGCGGATCGTGTCGAGCAACCTTGTGGCGCATGGGCGCGGGTCCGATCCCGCCAACACCGGCTTCGTGCAGCTTTTCTCGAACGAACCGGGATCGAATGCCTCATCTGCGGGCAGCTTTCTGGTGGGGGAGAGCTATGTCGGCAAATATGGCCGCTCGCGGCGGCTGCACGGGCTCGATCCGCAAAATGATCTGGCGTTCGATCGCGCCATCGTGATCCACAGCGCCGATTATGTCAGCCAGGCCATGGCGAGCACATCGGGCAGGGTGGGGCGCAGCTTCGGCTGCTTCACCGTCTCGCACAGCGATATCGCCACGGTGCTGGCGCAGCTGGGACCGGGACGGCTGCTGTTTTCCGCGCGCTAGGCTGGCGCATCGTCAACGCCCGGCGCTCCCGCCCGGCAACGCCCCCAAAAGGGGCCGAAGCCGGGCCGGAAGCGCCGGTGACGCGTGATCACCAGATGCGGATGCGCTTTTCGGGCGGCAGGTACAATGCGTCGCCCGGCTTGACGTTGAATGCCTTGTACCACTCATCGAAATTGCGGACGGTGCCGTTGGCGCGGTAGTTGGCGGGCGAGTGCGAGTCCGTCTGCAGCTGCTGGCGCAGGAACTCCTCGCGCGACTTGTTGCGCCACACCTGTGCCCAGGCCATGAAGAAGCGCTGGTCGCCGGTCAGCCCGTCGATCACCTTGTCCTCCTTGCCGTTCAGGTGGATCTTGTAGGCGCGGTACGCCATCGACAGACCGCCGACATCGCCGATGTTCTCGCCCAGGGTCAGCGCGCCGTTGACGCAGGTCTTGCCGTCATCGAGCGGGCACAGGGCGCTGTACTGGGCGACCAGCGCGCTTGTCAGCTTCTTGAAATTGGCCTGGTCTTCGGGAGTCCACCAATCGCGCAGCACGCCGTCGCCATCGGACTTGGAGCCCTGATCATCGAAGCCATGGCCCATTTCATGGCCGATGACCCCGCCGATCGCGCCATAGTTCACCGCAGGGTCCGCGGTCAGGTTGAAGAACGGCGGCTGCAGGATCGCGGCGGGAAAGACGATCTCGTTGCGCGGCGGCGAATAATAGGCGTTCACCGTCTGCGGCAGCATGAACCATTCGGTCTTGTCGATCGGCTTGCCCAGCTTCGAGATGTTGTCCTTGTAGCCCCAGGTGGTCGCGGCGATGACATTGTCGAGCGCCTTGCCCGGCGCGATCGCCAGGCTGTCATAGGTCTCGAACTTTTCGGTATAGCCGATCTTGGGGGTGAACTTGGCGAGCTTGTCGCGCGCCTCGACCTTGGTGGCATCGCCCATCCAGGTGATGTCGTCGAGGTTCGCCGCCATCGCCTTGCGCAGATTGCCGACCAGCTCGTCCATCGCGGCCTTGTTTTCCGCGGGGAAATAGCGGTCCGCATAGATCTTGCCGACGATCTCGCCCATCGTGCCTTCGACCGCGGCGACACCGCGCTGCCAGCGCTCGCGCTGCTTCTGCTGGCCGCCCAGCACCTTGCCGTAGAACGCGAAATTGGCATCGTCGATATCCGAGGGCAGCACGCTGGCGTTGCTCGACAGGAAACCGGCTGCAAGCCACGCCTGCCACGCCGCGATCGGCGCGGTGTTGGCGAGCGTGAACAGCCCGCCGATGCCGCTGCCGAGCTTTGCCGCCTGTTCGGGGGTCAGCTTTTCGGCGGCGAGTTCCTCGGCGGTCGGGGTGAGCTGGCGAACGACGAAGTCCTGCTGGCCGTCGACGCCGATCGCCTTCATGAAGGTCTCGACCGGGAAGCCGCCGCCCAATGCCACCATCTCGGCCTTGGTGAGCTTGTTGTAGGTAAGGTTGCGGTTGCGGCCGACGGCGCGGTCCCAGTGCGCGGTCGCGATCTGCTTTTCCAGATCATAGACCGTCTGCGCGGTGGCCGCCGGATCGGCATAGCCTGCCTTGCCCATGAGGAAGGTCAGATACTGCATGTATCCGGCGCGGATCTTCAGGTTCGCTTCGCTGTCGACCAGATAATAATCGCGGTCGGGCAGGCCCAGGCCTGCCTGGGTCACCTGGAAGATATAGGTGTCGGTCTGCTTGGAATCGATATCGACAAAGCCTGCCACCGGGCTGCGGAAGCCGGGCGCGCCGAACAATTTGGCAAGGTCTTCGCGGGTCTTGGCCGCCTTGATCATGTCGAGATAGGGCTGGGCAGGGGCAAGGCCCGCCGCGTCGATCGCTGCGGTATCGAGATAGGAATTGTAGAAGGCAGCAACCTTGCCTGCGCCGGTCTTCGGATCGGGCTTGGTCGCGGCGAGCTCGTCGATGATCTTGCGCACGCGCTGCTCGGACTTTTCGGCGAGCAGCGTGAACGCGCCATAGCGGGTGCGATCGGCGGGCATTTCGAAGCTGTCGAGCCACTTGCCGTTGACATAGGCGTAGAAATCATCGCCGGGCTTGACCGCCGGGTTCATCACGGTGGTGTCGATGCCCCAGTTGCCCCAATAGTCGCGCGCGGTGGTGGTGATGCCCTCGGCATCGGGGGTGCCGGCCAGCGGCGCGTCGGCAGACGCTTCGCCTTCGATCAGCAGGTCGATTTCCGGGCCTTTGCCATCGGTTTCGTGCGCGCTGACAGGTGCCGCCGCCAGCGCGATGAGCGCTGCCGATGCCAGCAAAATCGATTTTACCATATGTAGCTCCCCTAAGGTCTGTTGAGCCCGCGTTGCGGGCGGCCGCCATGCCGCGCCGGAACGGCGGACTGCGACGATGCGGGCAACCTAGGGCGTGTCCAACAGGCGGGCAAAGCTTTTCGGCAGGCGACACGACCGCGTCGACCAACGGCATCCGGGTATGGCCGGGCTTGGTCCGCGATCAGCCCGGCATCGCGATCGTTCGCCGTCCAGGCAGGACGCTGAGGCTGGAGGTGCCGGCAAGATCGGTGCTGCGTTCGCGGATGGTGCGCATTTTGTGCCAGTGTGCGGTGGCGCTCTGCTGCGTCATCTGCAGCGTCATATAGCCGCGCGAACTGGTATCGGCCCATTTGAGCTGCGGGTTGGCACGCACCAGCGCGCCTGCGACATCGTTCGGCGCAATAGTCGGCGCATAGGCCTCGAACCCAGGCGAGCTGATCGCCTGTCCTGCAAACTCGACGCCCGCCGGCTTGCCACCCGCTTCCAGATCGAAGCCCCAGCCATTGTGGCTGTCACCCGACAGCACGACCAGATCGGCATCGGCGGCCTGCGCGGACTGGAGCAGCGCCTCGCGCTGGACGGGATAGCCATCCCATGCGTCCATGTTGAACGGCAGGCCGGCCCTGCTCGCGGCAAGCCCTGCAGCCGATCGGCTGCGCACGATCGCGGGCGCGTCCCTGGGTACCCAGTCGGCGGTTTCGAGCGGAAGCTTCATCGATCCCATCACGCATTGCTGCGCCCACACCTGCCAGCGGGTTCCCGACGCCTTGGACGCCTTGAACTGGTCGCCCAGCCAGCGCGCCTGATCGTCACCCAGCATGCGGCGGGCCGGGTCGACCCATTTTTGGTCGCGGAACCTGGCGAGTGCCGCAGCGATGTCGCCGCCACCGGCAAGGGCTTCCGAAAGTTCGATCGGCTTGTCGCGGCCCGACAGGCGGCTTTCGGTGCGGATCAGCGTGGCGAGGTTGCCGATCTGGTAGGTGGTCCACAAGGGGTCGGCGGGTGCCAGGTCGGCGACGGGCATCCACTCGCGATAGACCTGTTCGGCGATGCGGCGGCGGGTCGCATAATCGCCTTCGCTGTCGCTCTGATGGTTCTGCGCCCCATCGCGATAGCTGTCATTGGCGATCTCGTGATCGTCCCACATCGCGATCATCGGCACCACCTGGTGCAGCCGCTGCAGATCGGCATCGAGCCGGTAGCTGGCATAGCGCAGCCGGTAATCGGCCAGCGTCACCATTTCGTGATCGGGCTGGACGCTGCGCCCGGGGAGTGCCTGACCGCGCGTCGGGTACACGTCGAGGCCGTATTCATAGACATAGTCGCCGGTGTGCACCGCCAGATCCAGGTCGTTGCGCGCGGCGGCGTGAGCATAGCCGTTGAACCAGCCAAAGGGCAGGTTGGAGCAGGAGAACACGCCGATGTTGAAGCCTGCGGTCTCGCCCACCGGCAGCGTGCGGGTGCGACCGACCGGTGACGTGCTGCCATCTGCCGCCACGAAGCGATAGAAATACCAGCTGTCGGGCTTGAGCCCGGTGACGGTGAGCTTGGCGATATGGTCGCGCGCGCCGCTGGCAGTGACCGATCCGCCCGCAACAGTTCGCGCGAAATCGGGGGTGGGGGAGAGCTCGGCGGTGAGCCTGGCGTCGCTGTCTGCGACATAGCGCGTCCACAGCAGCACCGAATTTCCCGAAGGCTCGCCGCTCGCCACGCCATGGGTGAAGCCGCGCCCTGCAAACAGCGCCTGCGCCGCACCGGGGATGGACAGCGCGGCAAGCCCGAAGGTGCCCGCCTTGATCAGCAGCCTGCGGTCGATTGTCATGGTCATGGGCGAGGGCCTCTCCAGGGTGTTCTTGCAGCGCATCGGACAGCGCGCGTGTCTGATGGTCAAGTCCCGTGTCGTGCGTGTGACAATGCCGTCAAATTTAGAAAATTACAGAAATATGACATATGGACGTCTTTTATATGACAATGATGTTGCATTGACTGTCACATAGGCATAGCATTCGACCTGTCACGTTGAGAAAGGATCAGATGACATGAACACCAAAGTTATCGCAATCGCGGCCCTGGCCGCCCTCGGTATGGCTGCGCCTGGCTTTGCCCAGCCTGTGCAGAACCGGGCGGCGGCGAATGAAATCGGTTATGATGCCGGCGCGCTGGGCTATGCCGCGCTGCTGCAGGGCAATTACCCGGCCGCTCTGGAACAGATGCAGGCCGCAGAGAAACAGGTTTCACCGGCTGCCCGCCGCGATCCCGCAAGGTTGATCAACATGGGGCTGGCCTATGCCAAGATGGGCGATGTCGCTTCGGCGCGCCAGCATTACCAGGCGGCGATCAACGCCCCGGCATCGTTCGACATCATCCTGTCGGACGGGCGCGTGATGGACAGCCGCGTTGCCGCGCGCCACGCCATGCGCCGCCTCGATCAGGGCTATGCCAGCCGCTGATCGCGCCGACCGATCGAAAGTCACCAGCGCCCGGCCGGACCTGTTCCGGCCGGGCGTTTTTGAGTCCGGCTGCGGGACAGTTGTGGCAATTAAGTCACCATATTTGCGCAATGCGCATGCGCGTGGCGACTCATTCGGCGCTCGCCATGGGCTTGACTGGACCGCAGGCCGCGCCAAAGTGTCAGGATTAACGCTTATTTATCAGATGGATAGGTCGGTGCGCCTGCGCCTTGACCCGGTTTTGTCACATAAGACTCCAAAACGTCATAATCCTGTCGCTGCATTGTCACTGAAATAGCGCCGCAGGTTCATCTTGCCTGCCTATCTGCCCCCTCGAACGGCGTTCCAGGGGGTGGAATCAGCTCATCTCCGCCTCGTTCCAGAAAAGCCGACAGACTGATCTGTCCTGATTTGCGGAGATTCAAAGATGCTCAATGCACGTGTTCGTTCGGTCCTGATGGCTTCGGCCGCGGCCCTGGTAGTTACCGCTTGCGGCGCAGACGACGTCGCATCGCCCGGCGAAGGCGTCATCGTTGTACCGGCTCCCACGCCGGCACCCGCGCCCGCCCCGACGCCGACTCCGACCCCCACGCCGACCCCGACCGGTCCGGCTGCAGACTGCCCCAACGGCACCGCCAATGTCGGCACCATCACGCTGGGCGGTGGCGCGGTTGCACGCAACTGCCAGCTTTCGGGCACGATCACGACCAACCTGGTGATCCCGCGCCGCGCCGGCACTGTCTACTCGCTCTCGGGCCGCGTTCAGGTCGGCGTTGATGTCGGTGCCGCCGGTGGCGCCGGAACCTCGGCCATCCTGACCATCGAGCCGGGCGTGACCTTCTTCGGATCGTCGGGCGCCGACTTCCTGCTGGTCAACCGCGGCTCGCAGCTGTTTGCCGAAGGCACCGCGACTCAGCCGATCATCTTCACCGCGCGCGACAATGTCGTGGGCACCGCCACCGCCAACTCCAAGGGCCTTTGGGGCGGTGTCGTGATCCTCGGCCGTGCGCCGCTGTCCGACTGCGCCACCGGTTCGCCGACCAACCCTGGCGGCACCCGCACCGATTGCTCGGGCGTGGTTGAAGGCACCAATGCCAATTATGGCGGCGCAGTCCCCACCGACAATTCGGGCCGCATCGCGTTCTTCCAGGTCCGTTATTCGGGCTTCGAGGTCCAGCCGGGCAACGAGCTCAACGGCATCACCCTGGCAGGCGTGGGCTCGGGCACCTTCTTCCAGAACGTGCAGGTCTACAACAGCTCGGACGACGGCATCGAATGGTTCGGCGGACGCGTCAACGGACGCAATCTCGTCGGCCTGGGCAATGACGATGACACCTTCGACATGGATCTGGGCTATCAGGGCTTCAACCAGTTCCTGCTCGGCATCCAGACCGCCAGTGCCAACCACGTGATCGAAGGCGATTCGAACGGCAACGAAAACGCCGAGCCGCGCACCAAGTGGTCGATGTCGAACGCCACGTTCGTCTCCACCCAGACCACCGCAGACGAAGCGGCGATCCTGCTGCGCGGCGGCATGGACTTTGCCGCGTTTAACAGCGTGATCAGCGGTCCCGGCTGGTGCCTCGACGTCGACAGCGCGATCACCATGCAGGCTTCGGGTGCTGCAGGCGATGAAGCCGGCCCGCCGCGCTTTGAATCGGTGTTCCTCAGCTGCCCCAACGCCTTCACCGATGATGGCAACGTGACCGTTGCCGCCATCCAGGCGCTGTTCACCGCTGGATCGAACAACACCACCAACGGCACTTCGACGCTGTCGGGCATCTTCATCAACGGTGCCAACGAAACCGCGCGTCCGGTGTTCAACGTCACCTCGATCAACAGCTTCTACAACGCCGTCACCTATATCGGTGCGGTGCGCGATGCTGCCGACACGCGGTTCCAGGGATGGACCTGCGGCCTGTACAGCAGCACGCCTGCTTGCACCGCCGTGCCGACCATTCCGACCACCTGATCGTAAACCGCTGACCGGTTTCGGGGCGGCGGCGAAAAGCGCCGCCGCCCCTTTTTGATGAATTCTTGGAGGGACTCATGGCGAAATTGACGCCGCTTTCATTCGCTGCATTGCTGATGGCCAGCTCAGGCTTGGTTTCGCCGGCCGCCTTCGCCCAGGAAGCCCCCGCGCAGCCGACCCAGGATGCCGCCCCGCCGGCTGCCGAGGAACCGGTCGCCGAGGAACCCGCCCAGGAAGAGATCGAAATCTCCGGTCCCGGTGCGGGCGGCGGCAGCAGCGAAATCGTGGTGCGTGGTCGCTTCATTCCCAATCCGATCCGCGCGACCTCCGAGGTGCTCTCGGTCCTCAGCGAAGCCGATATTGCGCGTACCGCCGATGGCGACATTGCCGGATCGCTGCAGCGCGTGACCGGCCTCAGCGTCGTCGGCGGCCGCTTCGTGTTCGTTCGCGGTCTGGGTGAGCGCTATTCGCTCGCACTGATGAACGGATCGCCGCTGACCTCGCCCGATCCGCTGCGCCGCACCGTGCCGCTCGACATCTTCCCGACCAGCGTGATCGCCTCGACCACCATCCAGAAGAGCTATTCGGTCGATTATCCCGGCGAATTCGGCGGTGGTGCGATCAACCTCACTACCAAGTCGGTTCCGCGCGACCCGTTCTTCAAGATCGAGGTCGGCACCGGCGGTGACACCATCACCACCGGCGAGGTGGGCTATACCTATTTCGGCTCCTCGACCGACTTCACCGGCTTCGACAATGGCGCGCGCACCCTGCCGCGCAACCTGCGCAACGCGTTTGCCTCGGGCAATCCGATTTCCGTGGGGGCCAATTTCACCGCCGGCGAAGTGCGCGACCTGACCGCAAGCCTGGCCAACGCCAACACTTCGCTGATCCAGCGCAACAACAACATCCCGGTCAACTTTTCGGGCCAGATCAGCGGCGCGACCAGCTTTCTGATCGGCGATGTCAACATCGGCATCGTCGGCGCGACCGGCATCAACAACACCTGGCGTACACGCGGCGGCGTCCAGCAGATCTCGCAGGGCATCGTGCCGGTGAACGGCGTCGACACGCTCAACCCCGACATCGATTTCCGCTACCTGACCACCGAGAACCGCATCGTCGTCAACGGCCTGCTGGGCATCACCGCGGACGTCGGCGAGCATAAGTTCAAGCTCACCAACGTCTTCATCCGCGATACGCTCAAGGACGCATCGATCCGCGAAGGCATCGACGCGCGCGTCACCGACACCCGGTTGATCAACCGCAGCCGTACCAACTGGTTCGAGCGCCAGCTGATGAACACCCAGTTCGTCGGCGAGATGAAGTTCGACGATTTCCGCCTCAACTTCCGCGGCAGCTACGCCAATTCGCAGCGCGAAGCCCCGTATGAGCGGACGTTCGACTACACCTTCAACGCAGTCGCTGGTGACTTCGTCAACGATCTCCAGTCGGCGGGCGAGGGCGCGCGCATCGCGTTCAGCGATCTCGACGACAATGTCTACGGCGCCAATGTCGACCTTGCCTATGACACCGACATCGGCTTCCCGATCACCTTCTCGGCGGGCTATGCCTATTACAAGAACGACCGTACCTCGATCCGCCGCGACTTCCGCTTCCTGAGCGGGCAGGGACCGCTGCCCTTTGCGGTTTCGCAGCAGCGCCCCGACTTCCTGTTGTCGGACTTCAACGTCTACACCTTCGATGTCCGCCTGGTCGAAACCTCGGGCACCAACGGCGCGGCAGCCTATGACGCCGGGCTCGAGGTCCATGCAGGCTATCTGCAGTTCGAAGCCAAGTTCACCGACACGCTGAAGCTTCAGGCAGGCGTGCGCTATGAAGATGGCTCCCAGTTCGTGCTGCCGATCGATCTGTTCGGCCTGGGCAGCGCCAATCTGGTGGCGACCAGCATCAAGAAGGACGACTGGCTGCCTGCCGCGACGCTGACCTGGAACCTGGCCGAGGACATGCAGGTGCGCTTTGCCGCATCCAAGACCATCGCCCGGCCGCAGTTCCGCGAACTTGCGCCGCAGCAGTATCTCGATCTGGAATTCGACCGCACCTTCTTCGGCAACCCGTTCCTCAAGAACAGCCGCCTGATCAACCTCGAAGCGCGCTACGAATATTTCTTCGGGCGCGACGAGCGCGTGACCGCCGCGATCTTCTACAAGGACATCAAGGATCCGATCGAAAATCTCGGTTTCCGTCAGGGCGACAACTTCTTCACCACCTTCGCCAACGCGCCGACCGCCACGCTGTACGGAGCGGAAATCGAGCTCGTGAAATATTTCGATCTGATCGATCTGGGCGGCACCTTCTTCGAGGAACGCCGTCTGCTGATCGCGGGCAACTACACCTACACCAATTCGGATGTGAAGGTGACCGCGCAGGACCAGATCGCCGATCCGCTGAGTGGCAACATGGTCGCCGCCTCGACGATCTTCCGCACCGGCGGCTTTGCGCTGACCGGGCAGTCCGATCATATCGCCAACATGCAGGTCGGGCTTGAGTCCACCGGCGAACGGCTGTCGCAGCAGACCATCCTGCTGTCGTGGAACAGCAACCGCGTGACCAACCGCGGTCCTGCGGGCCAGCCCGATTTCGTCGAATACACCGGTCCCCGGCTCGACTTCGTCTGGCGCGAGGGCTTCAAGGTCTTCAACAAGGTCGCCGAGCTCAAGTTCGAGGCCCGCAACCTGCTGGGAACCGATTATGTCGAGTTCCAGCAGCTCAACACCTCGACCATTCTCAACAACGCCTATGATATCGGCCGCGCCTTCTCGATCAGCGCGTCGCTGCAATTCTGATCGGCCTGAGGTAGCCAAACGATATGTGTGACGGGGGGCAGTCCGCAGGGGCTGCCCCTTGCCGTTGATGTTTCAGATACATCGTACGCGCATTTGCATTCAAATATCTGTCACAAACTGGTAATCCAACCGTCATGCGCCGCGCCTAGCAGCGTGTCAGGGCCAAGGGGATCGGCCCGCAACGGGGAGTGATTCGTGGCATCAGCGGCCCATCACGGCGCGCAGACAGGCCTTGGCGCTTCTCTTTCCCGATTCCGGTCGGCAAGATTTGCAGCCCCGGCCAGCGGTCTGGCGCGGTTTCTGCCCAAGGGGCTGTATGGCTGGTTGCGGGCGCTGCTGATCCTTGCGCTGGTCATCCAGATCGCGCGGCTCATCTGGACCATCATCACCCCGATCGCACCTTTGGGCGACTGGCAGGCGCGCACCGCCAATGTCATGTCCGCGCCTTCGCGCGCCGCGCTGTTCGCCAGCTTCGACGGGTTCGATCGCGCGGCGGCCACCGGCGATGCCAGCGCGGCGGTCACCTCGCTCGATCTGACGCTCTACGGTTTGCGGATGAACGAGGCCTCGGGCGGCGGCTCGGCGATCATCGCCGGGTCGGACGGCGTCCAGCGCAGCTATGGCGTGGGCGAGGAGGTGGCACCTGGCGTCAAGCTGGTGCAGGTGCTGTTCGATCATGTCGTGCTCGAACGCGGCGGATTGCGCGAGAGCCTGTTCATCGACCAGTCGGTTCCCGCTGACACCGTGGGCGACACAGCGGCGGCGCCGGCCACAACCCAGCAGCCGCTGCCTGTGGCGCAGGCCGGGCCGCTCACTGCAGAGGCGATCACCGCGGGCATCGGCTTTGCCCCGCGGACCGAGAACGGGCGGGTCAGCGGCTTTGCCGTCACCCCCAAGGCCGATGGCGCGGTGTTCGCGCAGGCCGGCTTCAAGCCCGGCGATATCGTCACCGAAATCAACGGCCGCAAGGTCAGCTCCGCGCAGGATGGCGCGGCGTTGGCAGGGCAGCTTCGTCCCGGAGCCCGGCTGTCGCTGCTCGTCGAGCGCGGCACCGAGACCCTTCCCATCGCGCTGATCATACCGGAACCATGAAAAAACACATTTCAACCCTGGCGCTGTGCGCCGCGCTCGTGTTCGCGTCACCTTTGGCCGCGCAGCACAGCCTCAATGTCCGCGATGCCGATGTCCGCGCCTTTATCGAGGATGCGGCCACGGTGACCGGGCGCACGTTCATCATCGATGGCCGGGTGCAGGGCAAGGTTTCGGTTGTGACCGACCGGCCCTTGAGCCGCAGCGAGTATTTCGAGGTGTTCCTCTCCACCCTGCGCGCCAACGGGCTGATCGCGGTGCCGACCGCCAATGGCGCGTATCGCATCCAGCCGACCGATGGCGCGGCGTCTGCACCGGGCCGGGTAGGCAGCCGCGGCGGGCAGAACGAGTTCGTCACCGAGGTCTTCCGCCTGCGCGCGATCGACGCGACCACTGCGGTCGAGACGCTGCGTCCGCTGGTCAGCCGCGAAGGATCGATCACCGCCAACCGCAGCGGCAACAGCCTGGTCGTCGCCGATTACGCCGACAACATCCGCCGCATCCGCGCGCTGATCGGCCAGATCGATCGCGACAATGCCACGACCCAGGTGATCACGCTCAACCATGCCGGCGCGCGCGAGATCGCGATGACGCTGCAGCAGCTGGCGCCCGCGCCCGGCGGCGGCGCGGAAGGCG